>Ga0222713_10000398_pt1 | contig 48990 bp, 41 predicted proteins | sample C33_649DmetaG_FD_165061 | JGI IMG/M metagenome (GOLD analysis project Ga0222713, IMG submission 165061) | Estuarine water microbial communities from San Francisco Bay, California, United States - C33_649D | ecosystem: Environmental > Aquatic > Marine > Unclassified | place: USA: California...
CGTGGGTGCATCAGTACCTGGATGGAGGCCGGCCGCGCCATCTTCGGCTGGCGTTGCTCATGTTCACGCTGCAGGCAATCTCGGGCGGCCACGGGGCGGTCTTTCTGGCCGTCAGCGTCGGGGGACTACTCCTCTATCGCGTCGTCCTGGGGGAACCGCTCGCGCCGCTGCGGAGGCTGCGCGACGCCGGCGTCATCGGCATCCTCACCCTCGCACCCATCGTCCTGGTGTTCCTGCCGTATCTCGATGCGCAACGGAATGCCGGGCTCGTACGCAATCTCGACGGCTGGGGCACATCGACGGCCAGCTTTTTCGCCTCGCCCTCGCACGTCCACACCTGGATCGCCCGGTACTTCCCCGAGACCTGGCGTGTCGGCCCCGACGCCTATCTGTTTCCCGGCTACCTGCCCCTCCTGCTGCCACTGACCGGCCTGCTGGCCTGGCTCTGGACCCGTCGCGGCGACACAACGCACCGTCCGCTGCGGCAGAATAGCGCGCTGTTCTACGCCCTGCTGGCGATTGGGTGTTTCTGGCTGCTGCTGGGGCCGCCATTCGGCATCTGGCAGTGGGTCTATGACTGGCCGGTCCTGAACTTCATTCGAGTCCCGACCCGCTTCTCGCTCGTGATGATGCTGGCGCTGGCCGTCAGCGCGGCACTTGGATTCGAACGCCTGATCCGCCACCGGTCCGCGAGGGTCCGGACCGGTGCGGCCGTACTCGTCAGCGTGCTGCTGGTCGGCGAATTCGCGGCGACCCCACTTGAGGTGTCGGACTCACGGCACGAGATACCCGCCATCGACCGCTGGCTCAACACGCAGCTCAAGCCGTTTGTGGTGGCCGAGGGGCCGATGCCCCGCGACCCTGACGACATCAGCGCACAGAATGCCCGCAACGCGCTGTACATGGTTCACTCAATGGCACACTGGCAGAAAACCGTTCATGGGTTCTCCGGCGTGTTGCCTGACGAGCACCACAACCTGTACCGCGCCATGGCCGCGTTTCCATCAGACGATGCGCTTGATCGGATGCGGAAACTCGGCGTCACGTACGTGATTTTTCACGCGGATATGAACAATTCAGAAGAACGGGGCTGGGTGGATGGTCTGTTCGCGCCGTTCGCCCACTCCCTGCTCCTCGTCCACGAAGAGGTCGACGGCCGCGCGTATCTCCTGAGCAGCGCCCGCTGAACTGTAGCGGGCCATTCACCGCCCTACGTGCCGGCGATCGCCGCAGCAACACGCGCGATCTGGGCATCGCTCAGTTCAGGGAACATCGGCAGCGACAGGATTGACGGCGCCAGCGCCTCGGCGACCGGGAACGCGCCTTCGGCATACCCAAGCTCCGCCATCGCCTTCTGGCGATGGACGGGAATCGGATAGTGGATGCCGTGCTGGCTCTTCGCCGCATCGAGCCGCTGCTGCAGGCCGGCGCGGTCGTTGGTGCGGACGACGTAGAGGTGGAACACATGTGTGCCCCAGGGCACCACGTGCGGCAACCCGACGGACAGATCGGCCAGCGCCCGGTCGTAGGCGGCTGCCGCGCGCTGCCGTGCGGCATTCCACGCATCAAGATGGCGCAGCTTCACGCGCAGTATCGCAGCCTGGATCGTGTCGAGCCGGCTGTTGCCGCCTTTCTCAAGGTGCTCGTACTTGACGCGCTGCCCATAGTTGCGCAGGAGCGTGACTTTGTCCGCCAGGTCGGCCCGACCGGTGGTCACGGCGCCCCCGTCGCCGTACGCGCCGAGGTTTTTGCCCGGGTAGAAGCTGAAGGCTGCGATGTCACCGAGCGATCCGCACCGGCGGCCCTTGTAGAACGCCCCGTGCGCCTGACACGCGTCTTCAATCACCGCCAACGAATGGGCGCGCGCAATCTCCAGGATGGGGTCCATGTCGGCCGGCTGCCCATAGAGGTGCACGGGCAGAATGGCTTTGGTGCGCGGCGTGATCGCGGCGGCAATTTTCGTCACGTCGATCAGGCCGTACTCGGGGTCACAATCCACGAGCACCGGCGTCGCCCCGGCTTCCATAATCGCGAGCGTGGTCGCAATGAACGTGTGCGCGGTGGTGATGACCTCATCGCCGCGTCCGATCCCACACGCCTGCAAGGCCAGCCGCAGCGCGTCAGTGCCCGACGCCACGCCGAGGCAATGGGACGTGCCGCAGTAGGCTGCGAACTCCTGTTCGAACAGCCGCACGTCCTGGCCAAGGATGAAATCCCCCCGCGACAACACGGCCGCCATCGCGGCATCAATGTCGGACTGAATCGAACGGTACTGGGTGGCGAGGTCAACAAACGGAATCGTCTCTACAGCAGTCATGTCAATTCCTCAGACGGAGGCCGAGCAACACCAGCGGCCGGAGAATGCTCCACCAGCCGACGATGGGCGCCATCTTCGTGTAGCCGAGTTCATGCGGCGGATAGATCTTTGTCACGGGCACTTCGACGACCCGGTAACCAAGGGTCACCGCCTTGAAGAACAGGTAGGGTTCGAGTTCGTAGGCATCGAGCCACGCCTGCTCCAGATTCAGGCGGGGATCGTCACACAACGCGACACGAAAAGCCCGAAACCCGTTGGTGCTGTCGGTGATCCGCCGTCGCGTCACCAGCGTGAACAACCACGGGTGCACGAGTTGCGTCGCCACCCGTCGATAAAGCGGCATGTTGCCGTAATCGCCGCCCGGCAGGTACCGCGAGCCCTGCACAAAATCCGCCCCCTGGTCGACAATCGGCGCCAGCAGGCGCGGAATCTCCTGGGGCCGGTCCTTGTCGTTGCCGGCCATGATTACCACCACGTCGTATTTGTGGGCGCGGGCAAAGTCGATGACCCGGCGAATGGCAGCCCCAACGCCGCTTCTCGGCGACTGCCGCAGCACCCGCACACCGAGTGCCTCGACTGCTTCCGCCGTCCCGTCCGTCGACCCGTCGTCGCACACCATGAAGTCGGTGACACCCGGAATGTCCGCTTCTCGCGCGCGGGCAATCACACGCACGAGCTTGGCCTTCTCATTAAAGGCAATCGGGCAGGCCAGGACGCGAAGAGCCATCAGACGACGCGCGTGACCGTGCCGCGCCGCATCACGTACCGGACGCGACAGGACGCGCAACGAGCCTTGTCGGCCGTGAACGTCAGCGACTCGCCACACTCGCAGACGTAGCCCGCCAGACGACCAGGCACACCGAGCCATAACGCGTGGGCGGGAACATCCTCGGTGACGACCGTGCCCGCACCGACCATCGCAAATCGGCCGATGCGTACGCCGCACACCACCGTGGCGTTCGCGCCGAGGCTGGCCCCCTGCCCCACGCGCGTCTTCACCAGCCAGTCTTTGGACGCATACCGTGTCTTTGCGCTGCGTGCTCTCGGCGAGCGCGGCCGCAGGTCGTTGGTGAAGACCACACACGGCCCGAGAAACGCCTGGTCCTCAATCGTCACGCCTTCCCAGATCGTGACGCCGTTCTTGATGGTGACGCCATGGCCTACTCTGGCGCCCGCTTCGATGAACGCGTGGTCGCCGACGTTGCAGTCGCGGCCAATCGATGCGCCCTTCATCACGTGCGCGAAGGCCCACACACGCGTACCCGGTCCGATCCGGCGCGTTTCGACCAGCGCCTGCGGATGTACGAACACGCCGGTCACCTGGACGCCTGCGCAATCTCGACGGGCGCGCCGCCCTGCGCGATCGACTGTGCAATGGCTTCAAGCACCCGCACGACCGACACGGAGAAGGCGCCGCCGCTCCTGCCGAGTTGTCCGGCCTTCACGGCGTCGAGGAAGTACTGGTTCTGGACCTTCAGGGGTTCCTGCGACGGCACACGCGGAATCGTCAGGTCGCCCTCACGCGCGAGCAGGTGGAAATGTCCGAAGTCGTCGTAGTACTGCTCCCGCACCACACTCTTGTCGTAAATGCTGATGGGGCCCGCCGGCGCGAGTTCGTCCCAGACCACCATCTTCGTGTCGCCCACCACCACGATTTCGCGCAACTTCTTGGGATCGAGCCAGCTCACCTGAATCGCGCCCACCACGCCGTTCGGGTACGTCAACGTGATGAATGCCACGTCCTCAATGCCAGGGCTAAGAAACGAGGCGCCGACGGCCGAGGCCGTCACCGGCTCGGCGTCGAGCAGAAAGTTGAAGATCGAGATGTCGTGGGAGGCCAGGTCATACACGCTGTTGACGTCCTGACGGATCGGTCCCAGATTTGTGCGAAGCGCACGAAGGTAGTGGATCCGGCCGGCCTGTCCGGACACCATCAGTTCCCGCAGCTTCAGGATGCCGGGATTAAACAGAAACACATGCCCGGTCATCAGGGTCAGGCCGCGTGATGCCGCCAGGTCCGTCAGCGCGACGGCCTCTGCGGCGCCGACCGTCAGCGGCTTCTCACAGAGCACATGTTTGCCGGCCTCCAGGGCGGCACGGGTGACTTCCTCGTGTTTCCGCGTCGGCACGCAGACCACCACCACGTCCACATCCGGGCGCGAGACCAGCGCCGTGTAGTCATCCACGACCGCAAGGCCTGGAAATTGCCCGGCCACCACGGCCCGGCGCTTCGCGTCCGGGTCCGCAGCACACGTCACGACCGACCCCGGCAACTGCGAAAACACCCGGATGTGATTGGGGCCCCAATGTCCACACCCGACAACCCCGACGCGCACGCGACTCGATTCCACGCCAGAGAATTGTACGGGAAGTGGGGCACAATCACGCCATGCGACCCGCCTTCCGCACCGTTCTGGGTGTCTCCCTTCCGGGGACCCTGCTCGTCGTCACGCTCGCCGGCGTCACCACCCAGCCGGCCTCGCCGGGCGTTGCTCCGGCCCTGTTCTCCGAACTGCGATGGCGTCCCATCGGCCCCCTGCGCGCCAGCCGCACCAAAGCCGCCGCCGGTGTGCCGTCGCAGCCCTTCACGTTCTACGTCGGCGTCGTCAACGGCGGCGTGTGGAAGACCGACGACGCCGGGCGCACGTGGAATCCGATCTTCGACGACCAACCCACCGGGTCGATTGGCGCAATCGCCGTCGCCGAATCGGATCCCGACATCGTGTACGTGGGCAGCGGCGAGGGCATGCCTCGCCCGGACCTCTCCACCGGCGACGGCCTGTACAAGTCCACCGATGCGGGCCGCACGTGGACCCATCTCGGCCTGCGGGACGCCCAGCAGATTCCGCAGATCGTGGTCGACCCGACCAATCCCAATCGGCTGTTCGTCGCCGTGCTGGGACACCCGTACGGGCCAAACACCGAGCGTGGCATTTTCCGTTCGCTCAACGGGGGGCAGACCTTCGAGAAGGTGCTCTACAAGGATGACAACACCGGCGGCATCGACCTCGCGCTCGATCCGGTGGACCCCAACACCATCTATGCGGTGCTCTGGGAACAGCGACAGGGCCCGTGGGAAAACGCGGTGTGGACCGGCCCCGGCAGCGGTCTCTTCAAGTCCACGGACGGCGGCACCACCTGGCGGCCGCTGACCAACGGCCTGCCGACGTTCGAGGAGGGCCTCGGCCGCATCGGCATCACCGTCGCCCCGAGCAACAGGCGGCGGCTTTACGCCGCAGTGGATGCCGGCCGCAACGGCGGCATCTTCCGGTCCGACGACGGCGGCGAGACGTGGCGACGGACCAACACGGATTCGCGCGTCGTCGCCCGTCCCGCCGATGCGGCTGACATCCGCGTACACCCGACGGACCCGGACACGGTCTACGTGCCGACCATCGTCGCCTGGAAATCCACCGACGGCGGGGCGACGTTCACCGGGTGGCGTGGCGCGCCCGGCGGTGACGACTATCAGCGCATGTGGATTCACCCGACGCAGCCGGACATCATCCTTATGACGGCCGATCAGGGCGCGATCGTCACGCTGAACGGCGGACGCACATGGAGTTCCTGGTACAACCAGCCGACCGCGCAGTTCTACCACGTGAGCACGGACAACGCGTTCCCCTATCGCGTGTGCGGGGGCCAGCAGGAGTCGGGATCGGCGTGTGTGCAGAGTCGCGGCGACGAGGGACAGATCACGTTCCGGGAGTGGAGCCCGGTCGGCGTTGAAGAGTACGGATACGTCGCGCCTGATCCGCTCGATCCAGATGTCGTCTACGGCGGCAAGGTGTCGCGATATGACCGCCGCACGCGACAGACCCAGAATGTATCGCCGCCCCGGGACCCAGGCTATCGCACGGTGAGGACACAACCGATCCTGTTCTCGCCGCTCGACCCGCGGACGCTGTATTTCGCGTCCAACACACTCTGGAAAACGACCACCGGCGGCAGACAGTGGACACAGATCAGTCCTGACCTCACCCGCCACACCTGGGAGGTGCCGGCCAGTGTCGGCGTCTACCGTTCACGGCCAAACGCCCAGCCGACGCAGCGTGGCGTGATCTATACGATCGGTCCCTCCTACGTGGACCGCGACACCATTTGGGTCGGCACCGACGATGGTCTGGTGCATGTCACCAGGAATGGCGGCAGCACCTGGACCGACGTGACGCCGCCGGACCTGCAGCCGTGGCAGAAGATCTCGCTGGTCGAGGCGTCACACTTTGACGCCAATGCGGCGTACATCGCGGTGAACACCCTGCGGCTCGACGACCTGCGCCCGCACATCTATCGCACCCGCGACGGCGGCAAGTCCTGGCGGCGTATCGTCTCCGGCCTGCCTGACGGGGCAACGATCAACGCGGTGCGTGAGGATCCCATTCGGCGGGGTCTCCTGTTTGCCGCGAGCGAACTCAACGTGTCGGTGTCGTTTGACGACGGGGATCAGTGGCAGTCGTTGCGATTGAACATGCCCGCCACGTCGATTCGTGACCTCGTGATCAAGGATGCCGACCTCGTGGTCGGCACCCATGGCCGTGGTTTCTGGATTCTCGACGACATGTCGCCGTTGCGGCAGATCACGCCCTCAGTCACCGCATCGGCGGCGTACCTCTTCCGGCCGCCGGTCGCATGGCGATTCCGGTGGAACAAGAACACCGATACGCCGCTTCCACCCGATGAACCCGCCATGCCGAATCCTCCGGACGGAGTGACCATCAGTTACTTCCTCGGTCCCGATGTGAAGGGGCCGGTCACGCTGGAGATCGTGGAAGTCGATGGCCCCGTCATTCGTCGCTACTCCAGCGACGACCCCGAGCCTCCTCCAGTGATCGCGCCGAACCTGCCGGACTACTGGATCCGGCCGACCCAACGACTTGCGGCGACGCCCGGCTTGCATCGTTTTGTGTGGGATGTGCGATACACGCCGCCGGCCGTGACCAGTTTCAGTTACGCCATCGCGGCGATCCGGGGGAACACGCCTCAGAGTCCGCAGGGCATCTGGGTGCTGCCCGGCACGTATCAGGTTCGTCTGACTGTCGGTGGTCAGGTGTATCGACAGGCGGTGACCGTGCGGATGGATCCGCGGGTGCAGACGCCTGCTGTTGATCTGACGCTGCAGTTCAAGTTGTCCCGCACCGTGCACGACCTGATCGGCCAGCTCGCCGCCATGCGCACCGGCGCATCACCCGAGCGCCTCGCGCAGATTCAGCAGGCCTATGCCCCGCTGCCCGCGCTCTTGAGTGCGCTGCAGAGCGCTGACGCACGTCCGACCATGGATCAAGAAGCCGCGGTTGCGGACGCTGTGGAGCGCGTCACCTCAATGAGGCAATGAGGCAATGGGGCAATGGGGCAATGGAATTGCCGCAATTGGCTAGTGGGTCAATGCAATTCCCGAAATGGATGCGGAATGATTGCGGCCATTGCATTGGCTCATTCACCCATTTCGAGAATTCCATTGCCTCATTGCCTCATTGCCCCATTGCCTCATTGATCAACCGAACTGAATGCCCTGCGCGAGCGGCAGCTTCTCGGACCAGTTGACCGTGTTGGTCTGGCGGCGCATGTAGGCCTTCCAGGCGTCTGACCCGGATTCGCGGCCGCCGCCGGTTTCCTTTTCACCACCGAAGGCGCCACCAATCTCGGCGCCCGACGTGCCGATGTTGACGTTGGCGATACCGCAGTCAGACCCGCGCGCGGAGAGGAATTCTTCGGCGCGGCGCATGCTCTCGGTGAAGATCGCGCTCGACAGCCCCTGCGGCACGTCGTTGTGCATCGCCAGCGCCTGGTCGAAGGTGTCGTACTCCATCACATACAGAATCGGCGCGAACGTCTCGTGTTTGACGATGGCGGACTGTGCGGGCATGCGAATGATGGTCGGCTCCACGAAGAACGGACCGATGTCCGGCCGACGTTTGCCGCCACACACCACGTCGCCGCCCTGCGCTTTGGCCTGCTCGATGGCTTCGAACATGTCGTCCACCGCGTGCATGTTGACCAGCGGTCCCATCAGCGTTTTCGAGTCGAGCGCGTCGCCGATCGGCACCTGCTGATACGCGGTCGCCAGACGCGCGACCACGTCCGCCGCGATCGATCGCTGCACGATCAACCGGCGCGTCGTGGTGCACCGCTGCCCCGCTGTCCCGACTGCGCCGAACACGATCGCCCGGATCGCGAGATCCAGCCGCGCATCCTCACACACGATGATGGCGTTGTTCCCACCGAGTTCCAGAATCGACTTGCCGAACCGGCCCGCCACCACCTCACTGACGTGGCGGCCGACGGCTGTGGATCCCGTGAACGAAATCAGCGGCACACGCGGGTCGCGAATCAGCCGCTCACCGACCAGGCTGCCCTTGCCGACCACCAGCGAGAAGATGCCGGTCACCCCGTGATCGGCCATCACCCGGTTGCAGATGTGCTGCACGGCGACACCACACAGCGGGGCCGGCTCGGCCGGCTTCCAGATCGTGGGATCCCCACAGACGGCCGCCAGCGCGGAGTTCCACGCCCACACGGCGACGGGAAAGTTGAACGCCGAGATCACCCCCACGGGGCCGAGCGGGTGCCACTGCTCCATCATCCGGTGCCCCGGACGCTCCGACGCCATCGTCAGGCCATACAACTGCCGCGACAGGCCGACCGCGAAGTCACAGATGTCGATCATCTCCTGCACTTCGCCGTGGCCCTCGGCGCGAATTTTCCCCATCTCGAGGCTGACGAGATCCCCCAGCGGTTCCTTCATCTCGCGGAGAGCGTTGCCCAAATCACGCACGAGATCGCCGCGCTTGGGGGCCGGCACCTCGCGCCACCGGGTAAACGCCTCGGCCGACGCCGCCACCACCTGGTCACAGGTCGCTTCGGTCGCCAGCATCACACTCGCAATGGGCTCGCCGGTGGACGAATTGATCGATACGATCCGTCCGGCCTCATCGTCCCGCATCCAGCCATCAGGCCCGATACACGCCCCCGCATTGACCTCGTCGATTCCGAGCTTCTTCAGCAACGCCTTGGTGTCAGCCACATCTGTCTCCCTGAGCCCAAAACCCAACCACTAACGATAACCCGAGCAGTTGGGCGGATGAGCAGGTGGGCGGATGGGCGGATGGGCGGATGGGCGAGAATGGGCGGGTGGCAATCCGGGCGCTGATGGTCGTGGGTGTGTTGCTGGTGCCGGGGGTGGCGTCGGCCCAGTGGTATGCGGGCCTGTATATGGGGGGCCATACAACGCGGCCGGCGGACGTCCGGGTCCAGGGGGACGGGTATGACCTCACCTTTCCCACGGTCGACTTTCGGGCAGAGTCGCTGACCTCGCCGCAATACTACGGCTGGCGCCTGCCCATCTCGCAGCCGGATTCGACGTCCGGCTGAAAGGACGCCTGTCCCTCATCACCGAATACAAACTCACCTACGCGCGCCCCACCATCTCGACGGCCCACAACGGCACCGGACAGACGACGACGTTGTCGCACCACGTGGCGCTCGGCTTCGCGTTCGGCCTCACGCGCTGATATCCTCCGCGGGTGCTGCACCTCACCTGGACCTGCGCCATCGTCATCTCCGCCACCGCAGCGCTACCGCACCCAACCCCACCCAACCTCACGCAATCTCACCCACCCCTCCACGAACCCAACCCCCTGACACACATCGTGCAGAACCTGGGCACGGACCTGAGGGGACTGGCGAGCCTGCAGACCGTCACGATTCTGGGCATTGGCGGGTCTGCCGCCATCGTGACCAGCCGGCATGACGATGACGTGGATGAATGGACGCTCGCCCGTCCGGCCGAGTCGTGGACGAAGATCGGAAAAGTGGGCGGGGACGGCTGGACGCAGGGCGCGATTGCGATCGGCACGTGGGCCGTGGGCTCGCTGACCGACCATCGGCTGACCACTCATGTCGGCAGCGATCTGATTCGGGCGCAGGCGCTCAACGGCGTCACCACGTGGGTGCTGAAACTCGGGGTGAACCGCGCGCGACCGTCGGGTGGTGACCACGCGTTTCCGTCCGGCCACACGTCGGCCACGTTCGCCACAGCGGGTGTGCTCCATCGGCATTTTGGGTGGAAGGCGGGCCTGCCCGCGTATGCGGCCGCCGGCTTCGTGGGCGTGACCCGTGTACGCGACCGCGCACACTGGGTCAGTGACACCGTCTTCGGCGCCGCGATCGGCATTGCAGCCGCCTGGACCGTCACGCACGGGCACGAGACGCCGTCGTGGTCGATCACGCCCGTTGCCACACCCGGCGGCGGCGCCATCGTCGTCCGCTGGTAGCGGCTAGGCCGGCACCGCCAGCGCCCTGCCGCAGGTCTCACACGTGCCCGCGGTACCTTCACAGAGCACACCGTCGCCCTGCGAGCAGGCACAGAGTCCCGTGCCCGACCAGATCAGCGGTGACGCAGCCGTCTCCGCCGCCACGGACACCCGGGCGCGGATTTCCGCCGCAACCTGATCCGGCGACGGCACGATGCCGCCGGCCGTGCCGGTAGAGGTCGACGATCTGCTGCGGCTCCGAACCACTCTGAAGGTCACCGGCGCGCTCGGCATCCTCGATCAGCACACGCAGCTGGCCCTCGACGCGATCCACCAACTCGGCGGCTGCCGAGTACGTCACGCGATCGTCGGGAATGGGCGTCTCGCGCAGCCACTGCTGATTGGCGAACACGAACAGGTCATCCTGCGGCCGCGGCAGTTGGGGCGCCGAACCGGCGAGCGTGACGCCCGTCAGCGTCGCGCGAATCGCCGCCCATCTGCCCATCCGCTCACCCCGTAGACCCGAAGCCCCCGCGTGAGGCCGCCGTGGCGCCGGTGCCGTCTTCGATGTCCACACGCGCGTATGGCATCACGACGCCCTGGGCGATGCGGTCGCCTTTGATGACCGACACCGGTGATGGCGTCACGTTCATCACCTGAATCTTCAGTTCGTCGGTCGGACCGCAGTAGTCACTGTCGAGCACGCCGACGCCGTTGGCGACAATGAGACCCTTTTTCAGCGGCGTGCTGCTGCGCGCAAAGATGCCGAGGAAGTGCCCTGCGGGCACTTCCACGACAAGTCCGGTTGGAATGAGGACGATCGCGCCAGGCGCGATCGTCATGTCGGCGTTGGACGCCAGGTCGAACCCCGCCGCACCGGCCGTCTGGTAGGACGGCAGCGGCACGGCGGGATCAAGGCGGTGAATCCGCACGTGTTATTTGCCGCTCGCAGGTGGCGGCGTCGGGCGCTTGAACAGGCCCAACACGTCACGGGTGCCGCGCTCGAGGAACGGCACGCCCTTGTCCATCCACTCGGGCTTCGGCTTGCCGAGCAGATAGTGGTCGAAGAACTCGTCCTGATGGACGGTCCAGTGTTTCATGTTGTCGCGGTTCCGCAGGCCGTGCAGCTCGCCGTTGTAGTTGAAGAAGTACGCTTCCTTCCCCAACCGGCGGAGCGCGGTGAAGAACTCGATGCCTTGGTACCACGGCACCGCATCGTCGGCGTCGTTGTGAATCGTCAGATACGGCGTCTGTACCTTCTCGACCCAGAAGATCGGCGAATTCTCGATGAACTCCAGCGTCTTGTCCCAGGGCGGAGCGCCAATGCGGCTCTGCGTCTTTTCGTACTGGAACTGCCGCACCATGCCGGTGCCCCAGCGGATGCCGCCGTACGCGCTGATCATGTTCGACACCGACGCACCGGCCTGCACCGCCGCGAACATGTTCGTGCGCGTGATGAGGTGCGTGATCTGGTAGCCACCCCAGGAGTGGCCCTGGATGCCGACACGCTTCGGATCGATGTACCCCTGCGCGACAACCGTGTTCACAGCAGGGATGACGCACTTCTCGGCGTCTTCACCCGGGAAACCGGTGTTGTAGATGATGTCCGGCTGAAGGACGATGTAGCCGTTGCTCACGTAGCGCGCGATGTTCACGCTCGTGCCGACGTTGGGCGTCCCGTACGAATGCAGGCCATCGGTCAGGCCTTCGTAGATGTAGACCATCAGCGGATACTTCTTCGACGGATCGAAGTTCTCCGGCTTGGTGAGGATGGCGCGCAGCTTGATGCCATCCGCATTGATGTACTCGATCAACTCCGACTTGCCCCACACGTACTCGGCCTGCTGCGGATTGGCATCCGACACCTTCTGCATGTTGCCGAAGTTGCCGTCACTCACCCAGAGATTCGCGAACTCCTCGAAACGCGTCAGCGTAAACACCAACCGATCGGCGTTTTTTGCCTTCGTCACCGCGCCGAATCGTTTGTCGAGCATCACAACCTGCTGTGGCGCGCCGGCCGGTGCCGTCAACCGGAAGAACCCGGTGGCTTTCGTGCGATCGTTGGTCGCGGTCAGCAGTACCTGCCCCGTCGTCGGGATCGTGCGCTGTTCGGGGTCAAGCGACAGATAGCGGAACACGATTTCCTGTTTGCGGCCTTCCCCACCGGTGACGTTACGCGCGTTGGTGCCGTCGGGACGCATTTCCCAGATGTCGTACCGGTCATAGACCCACAACGTACGATCGCCGTCCGTCCAGCCGCCGAAGCCGTACGAACCGGGCTGACTCGGGGAGTCGTGTTCTTCGTTGAAGAACTTCACCGGCAGCCGCTCGGTCAGGTTCACGCGGAGGCCATCGGACACACGCTGCGAGAACCAGTGGCCCACTGTGTCGTCGAAGAACGTCACGTACTGTCCACCGGGCGACAGGGTGGCGCCCCCGCCCACTTTCTCAAGCAGCCGCCGACGCTGGCCGTTCCGCACATCCACGAGGAAGACATCGTTGTATGTGCGATCCCACGAGATCTCCTGCTCGTAGGGCAACGACGACGTGCCGATAGCCCAGGGGGACGTGCTGGCCACGTTCACACTCACCGTCGGAAGATCCGGCGTGGCCAACTGCACAAACCGCTTGTCGCCGATGTGCATCACCGCGCTGTAGCTGCGGTTGCGCGCCTGGGTGGCGCGCACGCGCTGCATCGGCTGCAACTGCATGTCCTTGTAATGCCAGAGGTCCACGTTGATGGGACGCGGCGGCGCATTCGCGCCTGTCGCGGCGGGTGGCGGGGGCGGCGGCGCCGTGTTCACCAGCAGCATCCGGCCGTCATTCGAGAATCGTGGCGCGGTGTCGTGGACGACCATGCCGGCCGGCATCCCGCGCGTCGCTCCGGAAATGAACTCGGTCGCCGCAGTCTCGCCGGCCTTCCAGTAGTAGACGCGGAACGGCGACACGGGCTTGTCGTATTCGGCCTGATCGCTGAGGAAGGCCAGCTGCGTGCCCGCCTCGTCGAACGCGAGGCTCTTGTAGCGGCCTTTGCCGGCGTGCAGCGTGCGCACAGTCCCGTCACTCATCTGGCGGACAAACGCGCCGTCCTTCGCCGCATCGGGCGACGACACGGTGTAGGCCAGCCACGAGCCGCCCTTGTTCCACGCAAACTCGGTGACCTCGGCAATCGTGATGTCCGTGCCCGTCGCGAGGTTGCGGATGATCAGGTCGGAGCCAGGGTCCTTGCGCTTCTCAGGCGGCGTGGCGGGGGCACCGCCCGCGCGGCCAGCCGCCGCCGGGGGCGTCTGTTCAGCGGCCGCAGCTGCGGCCGGGGGCGTCGCGGCCGCGGCCTGCCCTGCGGCAGGGGCCCCGCCCGCGCGACCACCGCCGCCGCGACCACCGCGGCCACCGGCCGCCGGCGCACGCCCCTTGTGCAGGGCGACCCACGTGGACGACTCGGGCGCGAGTCGGATCGTGGCAATCTGATCAACCGTTGTCACCTGCCCACTCGGCAAGGCCATGATGCCCGCGACGTTGCGGTTGGCGGCAGCCGCGCCCCCAGCCGCCTCGCCTTCGCCGCCCGCGGCCGCAGGCGCGCCGGCGGCCGGCGTTTCTTCGTCGGTCGTCTTCGGCGGCACGATGGTGAAGACCACGAACTTGCTGTCGGGCGTGAACACCGGCGCCGATCCGCGCGGATGGCGGAACTCCTGACCCGACGCCAGATTGCGCACGATCAGTTCGCCGTCGACCGCCTGCGACGTCACCGCATACGCGAGCCACTGGCCGTCCTCCGACAACCGCGTGCCGGCAATCGACCGCCAGTAGTCGACCGCGTCGTAGCCCAGGGGACGTTTCACCGGCGCCTGCGCGCCGACGCTCACAGGCGTCCACGCCCACACCGCCACAACCGCCATCACCGTGACGACGCGGGCCATTTGCCGAATCAACCGCTTGCTCATAGATGCTCCTTGCAATACACAGAGGGGAAAGTCGCGGCTATTATCCATGAAGTCACATTCAAATGGGGCAATGAGGCAATGAGGCAATGGGGCAATGGAATGGCTGCATTCGGCAATGAGGCAATGCAATTCCCGCAATTCCGCCAATTCCATTGGCCCATTGCCTCATTGCCCCATTCCATTGCCCCATTGCCTCATTGCCCCATTGCCTCATTTACTGAAAGGCTCGTCCTGTGAAAACCGTCGTAGCTTCCGCCATGGGCGTGCTCCTTGTTGCTGCTGTGGTCGCCCAGGACCGTCCGCGGGCGAGGGATCTGGGCATTGCGCCGGGCGCGGGAACGCCCGGAGCGCTCAACGCGATCACGGATGTGCCGGACGTGCGGGTGGGCCAGACCACGCTGATCGATGGCGACCGCGTGCGCACGGGTGTCACGACCGTGCTGCCTCACGGCGGGAACCTGTTCCGCGACAAGGTGCCCGGCGCCGTGTTCATCGGGAATGCCTTCGGCAAACTCGCGGGCTCAACCCAGGTGCGCGAGCTGGGCACCATCGAGAGCCCCATTGTGCTGACCAACACACTGGCCGTGGGCACGGCTGTTGAGGCCGTGGTGCGCTGGACGCTGGCGCAGGAGGGCAACGAGAACGTGCGCTCGGTGAATGCGCTCGTGGGCGAGACCAATGACGGCGGCCTGAACGACATTCGCAGCCTGCCTGTGACCAGGGAACATGTGATCGCCTCAATCACGAGTGCGGCATCCGGCCCGGTCGCTGAGGGCGCGGTGGGCGCGGGGACGGGCACGATCGCGTTTGGATGGAAAGGCGGGATCGGCACGGCGTCACGCGTGGTGCAGCAGGGCGCCCAGGGCCCGTCGTGGACGGTCGGGGTGTTGGTGCAGTCGAATTTCGGGGGACGGTTGACGATCGACGGCCGCCAGATCTGGCGGACACTGACGCCGGGTCGCGCTGGTGGCGCGTCGACGACGTGGGCGCAGGACGCCGACGGCTCCTGCATGATCATTGTGGCGACGGATGCGCCGCTGGACGCGCGTGATCTCGAGCGGCTCGCCGCGCGCGCCGTCTTCGCGATGGCGCGCACCGGGTCCACGTTCTCGAATGGATCCGGCGACTACGCCATCGCGTTTTCCACAGCCACAGTCAACCGCGTCAACGCCGCGAACGGCCCGCAGGCGCGGTCCTTCCTGCCGACCGACGCGGTCTCAGGCCTCTTTGAAGCGGCCATGGACGCGACCGAAGAAGCGATCTACAACTCGTTGCTCAAGGCAACCGACACCACCGCCAATGGACGAACGGTGAGAGCGCTTCCGTTGGAAGCGCTCAAATTATTGAGGATTGAGGACTGAGGATTGAGGGATTGAGGCGTCCTTCAATCCTCAATCCCCAATCCTCAATCTCGCGGACGTCAGCGAATTTCCACCGTCCGCGAGTCTGTGCCGCCGCGCGTCGATCCGATCGACACGGTCACGGGCCCCGCGCCGCGGATGGTCCATGAGAGCGTCCGCGTTTCACCCGGCTTCAGCCACCCGATGCCTTCTGCTGTGCGACGACGGGCGTTGGGATCGGGAGCCGCACCCCCACGGCCCCCGAAGCCGCCGGCGCGGCCCGCGCCGCCACCGCCGGCGGTCTGGCCGGCGCGGGTGACCGTCTGCGACGCGGCGAAGTCGATCGCCACGCTGTCTTCGCGCACGATCTTGACGCGCTTCGCCATTTCAAGCGCGGTGGGTAAGGCCCCTTCGTTGGTGACCACGACCGTGAGTTCGGTCGCTCCATCGGCGCCCGACTTGGTATTGACTGAGACGATCTTCACCTGGGCCATCTGTTCGGCCAGGTAGATGTTGAAGAGGGCTTCGTTGCGCGCCCACTTTTCGAGCATCTCGGGCGGCGGGTTCTGCGACCAGAACTTCGGATTCCATCCGCCGACCTCGACCGCACCCATCGTCGGATGCGTGGTCTTCGTCCAGGGCTGGAAGTCGTTCTTGCCGGGGCGGTTTTTGTCGAGCCACTGCAGGCGCTCGAGGTCGTCGGACTGGCCATTGCCATCCGCGTCGGCCTCGGGCAGACGGCCGCCGTCCCAGATCTCATTGCCGTACCAGATGGCGCCGTAATAGAGGTAGCCGAAGTCCGGCCCGTGCCCGAACAGCGGCGACCCCGGTGCGTCCGGACTCGGGGCCGCGCCGCCGCGGCCCCGGTTGGAATAGTTCCAGTACGTGTCACCTGCCCACGGGTAGCCCGTGATCTCGATACCCTTCGCGTCGAACTTCTTCAAGTAGACGAGATCGTCCGGGAACACGGACTCTTCCGACTTCGACGTGGATGGTCCACGCAGAATCATCGGCACCGACGTGTCGAGCGACTGCACAACGCCGATGTGCGGATGACGGATCAGGAAGTCGAACACCGCGCGGGTTTCCGGCTCGGACAGCGGATACGCACCGGCGCCGCCCTGCGTCCAGCCACGGCCGCTCGCTTCGGTTTCCGGACGCCAGTTCTCGGGATAGTTGCGATGCAGGTCGAGACCGCCGATCCCATCCTCATTGACGCGGCCGTCGCCGTCGTTGTCATAGCCTTCGGAGAACATCAGGTATTCGCCCTGCCCCATCGGCACGTTGAGCATCAGCCGCCCCTGCGGGTCGCGTTTGTCGACGGTGGCGTTGCCCTTGCCGGGGCCGACAAACTGCCGCATCTGTCGAACAAATCCGTCACCGTCAAGATCGTCGCCCGGGTCTTCATCAAACAGGCCGTCGCCGTCGTTGTCCATCGGCCGCACCGACGATCGCAGCGTCTGCGCCGTGTAGTGATAGACCGACGCACCATCCGGGTTGTTGTGCGGTTTCACGTAGAAGGTCTTCGTGTCGACCAGCTTCGTCATCGCCGGGTCCTTGCCGTAGTTGGTGATCAGATGATTCGCGAAGTAGAGCGTCGCCTCGATGCCGGAGATCTCGCCCGAGTGCCGGCCGCCTTCGATGAACATCGCGGGCTTGTCGGTGTGACGGCCCGTCTGCTTGTTCGTCAACGTCATCTGCCAGATCTGCCGCCCTTCGAGTGACTGGCCAACCGAGTACACCTCGACCAGGTTCGGAAACTCACGCTCCCACTTGCGCAGAATCGCGGTGGCCTCCTCGTACGTGTGGAAGTGTTTGAAGTCCACCTCCCCCTCAACCAGCGGCTTCACCTGCGTGTAGTTCGACCGCGGAAACACGGACGGGCCGTCCCGATGCCCCCCGCCGACGCGGTACATCGTCGGGTTGTCGCCCCCCGGCAACTGCGGTCCCTGCGTTCCGGTCGTGGCCGTCCATAGCAGCACGGCGCCCAGCGCCAATCCGATTGGTGTCACGAGGTGCTTTTTCATGGTCCGTTCCTTCTCTCCGCGTTACGGATTACCTTCAAACAATGGTTCGACGGACTCCAGGCGTCCACCCTTGGCGTCACAGACGGCGTACTGTCCATTCCGCGAATACAACGCGACGCCGGCATGTTCCCCCCTGGCGTTCACGACATAGAAGTTGACATTGAAGTTCGGCAGACCGCGGTCATTCAGAAGCCGTGGCTCAATCGTGTAGCGCTGGATGCGGCGACAGGCTTCCATCCCGGCATCCTTGGGATGTTTGCCGCGCCGCATCTCCTCCACGATCAGCATCGAGGCCAGACTGAACAGGTTGGCTTCGCCGCGACCGGTGGAACCGGCGGCACCGACCTCCCCGTCGACATACAGGCCTGCGCCAAGGATGGGGGAATCGCCAAGCCGGCCAGGAATCTTCCACGCGAGGCCGCTGGTCGTCGTCACGCCGCAGATCTCGCCCTTCGCATTCACGCCGTTGCAATTGATCGTCCCGTAGATATGGTTCTCATCCACGAGCCCTTCAGCGACCATGGCCAGCATGACGTCGCCCATCGCCTTCTCCCGACGCTTCGGGTCGAGGTACCGCAACGGGTCTGTGCGACGTTTCCATTCGAGCCACGCGCCGCGCGACCGCGGCGTGTTGAGGTCCGCTTCGATCGTAAACCCCATGTTGCGCGCGAACACCTGGGCATCCTTGCCGACGATGAGGTGATGGTCGGTGTGATCCATGACGGCCCTGGCCACGGCCGCCGCCGTGCGCACGCCTTCCAGCGCGCCGACACCACCCGCGCGTTTTTTCGGGCCGTGCATGACCGACGCATCCAACTGGACGACGCCATCGGCATTGGGCAGTCCGCCGTAGCCGACACTGGTGTCGTCGGGATCAAGTTCGACGAGTGTGACGCCGGCAATCAGCGCATCAAGCACATCCTCGCCCGCCATCATCTTTTCGTAGGCCGTCTCGACGCAGCTTTTGGGCCCGCCGTTCCGGCGCGTCTGTCCATTCGCCGAGGCAATCACCACCGGTCGCACACTGCTCTGCACACGCACCTCCGGCGCTTTGCCTGCGCCCGGCTCCACGCCACTGGCCCGCGCGATCGGGCCTGTCGCTGCCGCCACCCCCGCTGCTGCTGTCGCCGTCATGAAATCCCGCCGATTCATTGCGTTCCTCCGTCGGCGGTAAGTCTATAAGAGGTCCAGAGGTCCAGGGGTCCAGGGGTCCAGGGGCTCGAGGGTCCTGATAGGATTGGAGATTCCGATGTCTGGTCCCGCCCGTGCCATCTCGCTCGCTACCGTGACAGACGCCGCCAGCCGGGTCTATTCGGTCGCGGTGCGTACGCCCGTCATCCGGCTCGATCCGATTGCGCGCGGCGGTCCTGAGATTTTTCTGAAGCTGGAAATTTTCCAGCCCATCGGGTCGTTCAAGCTGCGTGGTGCGGCCAACGCGGTGGCGAAACTGTCGCCGGACGCGCTGGCCCAGGGCGTCTGGACGGTCAGCGCAGGCAATGCGGCGCAGGGCGTGGCGCTCGCCGCGCGAGAGGCGGGAGCCAGGGCGTCCGTCCTCGTGATGGACACCGCGCCGGCCACCAAAATCGCCAACATCGAACGCCTCGGCGCGACCATCCACCGCGCGCCCTACGAGGAATGCTGGCGCGCCGTCGAAGAGCACCGCTCCGATCGCATGACCGGTCGCTTCGTGCATCCGTTTGATGACGATGACTTCATCAGCGGCAATGGCACGTGCGCGCTCGAGATTCTTGACCAGGTGCCCGACGTGGATGCCGTGGTGGCCTCGATCGGCGGCGGCGGGTTGCTCGCCGGCGTGGGCTGCGTGATGCGCGCGGCGCGGCCGCACGTCAAGGTGTATGCCGCGGAGCCGGAAACGGCGGCGCCGCTGGCGGCATCGATGGCTGCCGGTCACCCGATGCGCTTCGATGCCTGGACCGCATCTTACGTGGATGGCGCCGGCGGCAAGTCCGTCCTGCCGTCGATGTGGCCGCTGCTCGAACAGTGGGTCGACGCGTCGGTGGTCGTGTCACTCGACGCCACCGGCCGCGCGATGCGTCTCGCCGCGGAACGCTGTCACATCATTGCGGAAGGCGCGGGCGCGTGCGCCATCGCGGCCGCGCTCTCGCCGCAGATCCGCGACGCCGGCCACCGGAAGATTGTGGTGATCGTCTCCGGCGGCAATATCGATCTTTCCCGGTTCTGCTCAATCGTACAGTCATGACACCTTCTGATCTCACCGCTCTGCCAGAACGCCTGTCCCGCCTCCACGAACTGGCGTTGGACCTGTCCTGGACCTGGAGTCCCGCGCGCGAAGTGTTCCGCCGGCTCGACTATCGCCTCTGGCAGCAGACGCGGCACAACCCGGTGTTGATGTTGCGGCTGATGGACGCCGAGACGCTCGAGCGCGCGGCCAACGAATCCGATCTGCTCGCGGTCTACGACCGCGCCGTGGCGGGCCTGGAGGCACTGCGGGGCGGCAACGGCCACGCCGGGCACACCCAGCCGCGGACGTGGTGGCACCGTGTGGTGCCCGCCAGCACCTCGGATGTCGTCGCGTACTTTTCCGCCGAGTTTGCGCTGCACCAGTCGCTGCCGATCTATGCCGGCGGCCTTGGCGTCCTGGCCGGCGACCACTGCAAGGAAGCCAGCGACCTGGGCATCCCGCTCATCGGTGTCGGATTCATGTATCCGCAGGGGTACTTCCGCCAGCGGGTGTCGCCGGAAGGGTGGCAGCAGGAACAGTACGAACGGATCGACTGGGCAAACGCCCCGGTGCAGCGCGCGCAGACGCGCGATCGCAAGCCGTGCGTCGTGCAGGTGCCGCTCGGCACGCGCACCGTGTTGGTCCAGGTCTGGGAAGTGCGCCTCGGCCGCGTGCGCCTCCTTCTGCTCGACACCGACCTCGAACAGAACCAGCCGTGGGACCGCGAGCTGTCTGCACGGCTGTATGGCGGCGGGCAGGACACGCGGCTCCAGCAGGAGATCGTCCTCGGGCTTGGTGGCGTGCTGGCGCTGCGTGCCCTCGGGCTGACGCCGGCGGTCTGGCATCTGAATGAAGGCCACGCGGCCTTTGTGATCCTCCAGCGGCTGCGCGACCTGCTCGCCGCGGACACGCCGTGGGAAGACGCTCTGGTCGAGGTGCGACGGTCAACCGTCTTCACGACCCACACCCCGGTACCGGCCGGGCACGACGCGTTTCCGTTCCACCTGGTGGAACAACATCTGGCCGGCTGCTGGGGATCGATGGGCGCCGAACGCGACCATTTCCTCGCCCTCGGCACGTACGACAACGGCGCGGGGCCGCAGTTCAACATGACCGCGCTCGCCATGCGCTCCGCCGGCGCCATCAATGCGGTCAGCCAGCTGCACGGCGAAGTCACGCGCGAGATGTTCGCGCCGTTGTGGCCTGACCTCGCCATCGGTGATCGGCCGGTCGGGGCCATCACCAACGGCGTCCATGTGCCGACGTGGATCGCCGGCGGCCTCGCCCGCCTCTTCGACCGCCACCTCGGCGCGCAGTGGCGCGACCGCTACGACGACCCCGAGCTGTGGCGCCGTCTCCCCGAGATTCCCGATGACGAACTGTGGGCCGCCCGGCAGGCGTTGCGGCACTCGCTCTTCCAGTTTGTGCGCGAGCGCGCGCGCGAACGCTTCGCCGACGAGGGCGGCGCGTCCCGGGCCGTCGCCGGCGGCGCGATGCTGGATCCGGACGCGCTGACCATCGGCTTTGCGCGGCGGTTCACCGGCTACAAACGCCCGGACCTCATCTTCCGCGACGTCGAGCGTCTGTCGCGCCTGGTCGGCGACGCGCGACGGCCGGTTCAATTCGTGTTTGCGGGCAAGGCGCATCCGGCCGACGAGGCCGGCAAGCACCACCTGCAGCAGATCTTCCGCCATGCGCTCGACTCGCGGTTCGGTGGCCGCATTGCGTTTGTGGAGGACTACGACCTGCACGTCGCCCACCTGCTCGTACAGGGGTGCGACGTGTGGCTCAACAACCCACGGAAACCGCTGGAAGCCTCCGGCACGTCCGGCATGAAGGCCGCGATGAACGGGGTGCCGCACCTGTCCATCGGCGACGGCTGGTGGGCGGAAGGATTCACCGGGGACAACGGCTGGCTGATCGAGGGGCACGCGGCGACCTCGGATCCGGGTGTCGTGGATGATGCCGATGCGGCGGCGTTGTATGACCTGCTCGAGCAGGCGGTCATCCCGGCGTTTTACGCGCGCGGCCCGAAGAACATCCCCACACGCTGGCTGACGATCGTGCGCCAGTCCATCGCCACCGTGACTCCGCGCTTCAGCACCCGTCGCATGCTGAAGGACTACATCGAGCGGGCGTATGCGCCTGCCTTCAAGCGATAGAATTGGACCACTGACGCATGGCTCGAAAAGGGACGGAACCCATCCGGTGTGCGCTCTGCAGCGCCAAGGAGGTCGTCGAACCGCGCGGCGACGAGCGCTACTGCCGCGACTGCTGGGACAAGAAGATCGCCGTCGAGGACATCGTCGCCCGCGAGTTCACCCTCAAGCGGTACATCCGGGCGCAAAGCGCCGAGAAGTACCTCGTCTATCACGCGACCCAGAAACGGCCGGTCGGCATGATCACGGTGATTGACGATGGCTTTGACCTGTTTCTGACGGTGCTGCTCTACCCGACCTTTACCTGGGACGACCCGGCGTACCACCTCGACAAGGACCCCGAGCAGCGTACATTCCACGAAATCCTCGTGGACGTGATCGCGGCCGACATCATCGAGCCCTGGGGCGGCGGGAAATGGCATCTCGAAGTGTTCCGGTCCACGGCGCCCGAGCCTGAGGACTGGAACGGTGAAATGTAAAACCGGTGTTAATAGGGGCGGTCTTCCCAAAACTTTCCGGCGTCCGGGGCCGTCCTACCGGTTGGGTATACTGCTGATTCCCTGATTCTGGCGCCCATCGGCGCCACATAACTCCACAAGGTTGGGAGCTGAAAGCAATGTCGAACCGTAAAGCCACGTTCTTCTATGGTTTCCTGATCGCCGTCGCCTCGTTGGCGGCCGGCATGGTGATCGCGTCACAGCTGGATCTGACACCCGCGTCCTTTGCCGGCACGGTGAATATTCCGGCCACCAACAGCGCGCCCCTGGAAGGGCCGCTGGATGCGTCCACTTTCAGGACGATCGCCTCGTCGCAGAATCCGGTCGTCGTGAGCATCCGGACGCGCACGGAGCGTCGCGCCGCCCCCGGTGGTGGCCAGGGCGGCGGGGGCCTGCTCGAAGAGTTCTTCCAGATGCCCGGGCAGCCCCGTGGCCGTCAGCAGCCCGCGCCGCAGTTGCCGCCGGCTGAAGGGGGTGGCAGTGGCTTTGTGATCGACAAGGCGGGCTACATCCTGACGAACAACCACGTGGTGGAAGATGCGTCGAGCATCGAGGTGTTTCTCTACGGCATGGACCCGAATGGGCTTGAGTCGGGTCTGTCGGCCAAGGTGGTCGGCCGCGATGTGCTGACCGACAGCGCGTTGCTGCAGTTGACCGAGATGCCGGAAGCGCCGCTGACCGAAGCCAGGTTTGGTGATTCTGATCAGCTCGGCCCCGGCGACTGGGTCATGGCCATCGGCAGCCCGTTCGGCTTCACGAACACGGTGACCGTCGGCGTGGTCAGCGCGGTGGCCAGGACCGATGCGGACCTCCGGCCGGTCCCGGGGCGCGACCTTGAAATGATTCAGACCGACGCCGCCATCAACCGGGGCAACTCGGGCGGTCCCCTGCTCAACGTACGGGGTGAAGTGGTCGGTGTGAACACCGCGATCATCTCCGACCGGTCGGGCGGCAACATCGGGATCGGCTTCGCGGTGCCGATCAACACGGTCAAGGAAATTCTGCCGGGACTGCGCGGCGGCAAGGTGGTGCGCGGGCGCATCGGCGTGCTCGTGTCGAACCAGCCGATCAGCGCGGCCGACCTGCGCGACCTGGGGCTGCCGTCCACCGGCGCCGCCCTCGTCTCCCAGGTCAATCCGAAGGGACCGGCGGATCTCGCCGGCGTGAAGTCGGGCGACTTCATCGTGGAATACAACGGCAAGCCCGTGAGCAAGAGCGACGACCTGATCAACATGGTCACGCGGACGGCGCCCGGGACCAAGGTGCCGCTCAAGGTGGTGCGTGGCGGCAAGCCGCTGACGCTGAACGTGACGATCGAGGAACTGGACCTGGCGACCGAGTTGGAGACCGCCGGCGGTGACGAACGTCCGGAGAACACGCCGGAGCCTGACGCGCCGACCGAGATTGGCCTCGGCCTCTCGATCGAGCCGATCACGCCGGCGACCGCGCGCCAGCTGCGGATTCCACAGGGGCAGGGTGGCGCGGTGGTCGCCAACGTCGATCCGTCCGGAGCGGCGCGGGGCCTGTTTACGCGGGGCGACGTCATCCTCGCCGTCAACGGCGTGGCCGTGACGTCAGTCGATGAGGTCGCCAAGCGTCTCAGCAGCGCCCGCGCCGGTTCGCTCATCGTTGTCAAAGTGTGGCGCGACGGCGACGAACAGTCGGTGCCGATTCGTAAGCGCTAACGGATGGGCGGATGGGCAGCTGGGCGGATGGGCAGATGCCATCCGCGCAGCCGCTCATCCGCTCACCAGCTCATCGGGTAGCACGACGCACCGTTGAAGCGTCGTGCCAGGCCCGACGACAGCGCCCGGCCACACCACACACTCCGTAAGCCGCGCCGTTGAATCGATGACCGCAGGGGCCATGTCCGGCGTCCACGGCGGCTCGACCACCGGGTTTGTTTCCTTGCCTTCCGCACGCGCCACACGCAGCACCGCATCCAGGTAGTCGGCCGGCGTGCCGACATCAAGGAATGGGGCGTCGACCCGCCACGCGCGAATGGCGCCGGGCTGGTGGGCCACGAGATCGCGGTAAATGCCGGCAACAGTTTCGGCAGGTGTGTCGGCAGGAACGTCCGCAAAGACCCGCGACTCCACCACCTGGACGCCGATGAAATGCCACGTCTCTTCGGCGTGGCCCTTCGGCACCACCGCGAGCACCCGGCCGTCCTCGTCCAGACGCAGCCCGTTGTAATGGTCCGGACGGGGATTCCGCACCACGGCCATCGTGGCCACGGCTCCGGCGGCGCGAGCGATCTCGTGCGCCACGATGAGGGGGGCCAGCGAGCAATCAGTCAAGGTGTCGCCGTTCACGATGAGACACGGGCCGTCGTGCCCCGGCCACAAGGACAAGGCACGCTTCGGACCGCCGGCCGACCCGAGGATCTCGCGCTCCCAGGAGTACCGAACCCGCAGGCCGAACTGCGCACCATCGCCGACAATGCCCGTCACGGTCGCCGGCAGATGGTGGAGATTGAGGACGACGTCCCGAACGCCCTCCCGCTGGAGCCATTCAAGGACGCGCACCACCAACGCCTTGCCGGCCACCGGCACCGCCGGCTTGGCCAGCATCCGCGTCAGCGGCGCGAGACGAGTGCCAAGTCCGGCGGTCAAGACAATCGTAGGCAGCATCACGTTTAATCATCGCTCAATCCCTCAATCCCTCAATCCCTCAATCCCTCAATCCCTCAATCGCAATCACACAATCCGCAATCCTCCAATTGCCAATCCTCAATCCTCCCTCCTCAATCCTCAATGCGCGCGAGTACACTAGTCACGTGTCTCGCGCGCTCCCCGCTCCCGTCCAGATTTATCTCGACCGCACCAAACAAACGTCCGCACGCGTCGTGCCTCTGACCGGCGATGCGTCCGACCGCCGGTACTTCCGGGTCATCCCCAGGCAGGGACGGTCGTTTGTCCTGGCGGTGAATGCGGCGCCGTTTGACTATGGGTCGCTGCCCTTTGTGAACGTCGCGGAGCTGTTCGCCGCGATGCCCGTGCCGGTGCCGACCATCCTCGGTGAGGCGGCCGATCACGGCGTGCTCGCCCTGAGCGACCTCGGCGATGTCACGATGCAGGCGCATGTCGGGGCGGCGCCGTCGGCGGAACACGCGGCCCTCTATCGCCAGGCGGTGGGGTTCATCGAGACGATGCAGCGGCGTGGCCGGGAGCTCGCAAGTCCGAAGTACGTGCCGTACGGCATCGCGTTTGACGTCGAGAAGCTCACGTGGGAGATGGACTTCTTCATCAAGCACTTTCTTGAAGCGTTTCGCGGCGTGGAGTTTGCACCGGGGGATCGGGATGCGCTGCGCGCGGAGCTTGGAGCGCTCGTGGCCACACTGGCGGCAGAGCCTCGGGTGTTGTGTCACCGCGATTACCACAGCCGGAATCTGATGCTCGCGCACGGGCAGCTGTGGATCATCGACTTCCAGGACGCCCGGATGGGCCCCGACACCTACGACCTGGTGTCGCTGCTTCGGGACTCGTACGTCGATATCTCCGAGGAGGACGTGGACGAACTGCTCGCCTACTTCCTGGCACTGGCCGGCCGGTCTGCGGAAGGCCCCGACTTCCGCCGTCGGTTCGACGAGATGGCCCTGCAGCGCAACATCAAGGCGCTCGGCACGTTCGGCTACCAGACCACCGCCAAGTCGAACACGGTTTACATCCAGTACATCCCCAGAACCCTTCGCTACGCCCGGGCCCAGCTCCACAAGTACGAGCGGTTTGCTCCCCTGCGGGACCTGCTGGCCCGGTACGTCGAAGAATTCCGCTGAATCCACCCAATGGAGACCTGACCTTCAGGTCCGGCGTAAACTAGGTGGGATGCACGTCTACATCGAAGACATCGCCAGGCACGTCGGCTCCCCGGTCACCATCAAGGGGTGGCTGGCAAATCGCCGATCCAGCGGCAAGATTCACTTCCTCCAGGTGCGCGACGGGTCCGGGTTCATCCAGGCCGTCATGTCGAAGGCCCAGGTCGGCGACGACACATTTGAAGTGGCCGGCCACCTCTCCCAGGAAAGCGCCATCATCGTCCACGGCGCCGCGCGCGCGGATGCCCGGGCCCCGGGCGGCTTCGAACTGGATGTCACCGGCCTCGAACTGGTGAGTGCGGCGACCGACTTCCCCATCACGCCGAAGGAACATGGCGTGGACTTCCTCATGGACCGGCGCCACCTGTGGATTCGTTCGCAGCGGCAGCAGGCCGTCCTGCGCATCCGGCACGAAGTGATCGACGCGGTCCGCGACTACTTCAACAACCTCGGCTTTGTGCTGGCCGACACGCCGATCTTCACGCCGTCCGCCTGCGAGGGCACGACCACGCTTTTCCCGGTGCAGTACTTCGACGACGCGACGGCGTATCTGACGCAGAGCGGTCAGCTCTACAACGAAGCGAACGCGATGGCCCTCGGCCGCGTGTACTGCTTCGGCCCGACATTCCGCGCGGAGAAGTCGAAGACCCGTCGCCATCTCACGGAGTTCTGGATGGTGGAACCCGAGGTGGCGTATGCCAACCTCGAGGACATCATTGAGCTCGCCCAGGGCCTCGTCGTCTCGGTGGTCGGGCGCGTGCTCGAAAAGAAGCAGCGCGAGTTGAAGGTGCTTGAACGGGACACCACGAAGCTGGAACGCATTGCGAAACCCTTCGCGCGCATCACGTATGACGATGCGGTGACGTTGCTGAAGAGTAAAGGGCTGCCGTTTGAGTGGGGCGGGGACTTTGGAAGCCCTGACGAAACGGCGCTGTCAGAGCACTTTGACGGCCCCGTCGCGGTCACCGGGTATCCGAGCGAAATCAAGGCGTTTTATTTCAAGCCGATGGACGGGCGTCCTGAAGTGTCGCTGTCGGTCGACATCCTCGCGCCGGAAGGATATGGGGAGATCATCGGCGGCGGTCAGCGCCTCGAGGACCTCGACCTGCTGTTGAAGCGCATCAAGGAGCACAATCTGCCGCAGGAAGCGTTCGAGTGGTATCTCGACCTGCGCCGGTTCGGCAGCGTGCCGCACGCCGGCTTCGGCATGGGCATCGAACGCGTCGTGTCCTGGATCTGCGGACTCGACCATCTGCGCGAAGCGATTCCCTACCCCCGGATGCTGTATCGGATGTACCCGTGAAGATCGGTTTTGTATCGCTCGGCTGCCCGAAGAATCTCGTCGATGGCGAGGTCATGCTGGGCATGGCGCAGGCGGCCGGTCACGAGTTGACCAGTGATGCGTCCACTGCGGACGTGATCGTCGTCAACACGTGTGCGTTCATCGACAACGCGAAAGAGGAATCGGTGGATGCCATCCTGGAGATGGCGCAGTACAAACGCGACGGGTCGTGCAAGAAGCTGATCGTCACGGGCTGTCTGGCCGAGCGGTACCGCGACCAGCTTCAAGCCGAAATTCCTGAAATCGACGTGTGCCTCGGCACCGGCGAGGTCCCCGACATCGTGCCTGCGATCGCCGGACAGCCGACACCGATGCGGTTGTTTCGCTCGCGAGCGGAAGCCACCGGCACTGAGCACCCGGCACCACAGATTACTTATCTCTACGGCGCAGACACTCCGCGCGTCCAGACCACCCCCAAACATTTCGCCTACGTGAAGATCGCGGAAGGCTGCGACTATACGTGTGCGTTCTGCATCATCCCGACCTTGCGCGGCAGTTATCGCAGCCGCGACATCGACGCGATTGTGCAGGAGGCCGAATCACTCGCCTCCCGCGGCGTGCGCGAGCTGCTTCTGATTTCGCAGGACACAACATTCTTCGGGATCGACAAGGGCAGACGTGGAGCCCTCGCCGAGTTGCTCCGGCGTCTGAACGAGGTCGAAGGCCTCGCCTGGATCCGGTTGCTCTACCTCTACCCCACGACGATTACCGACGACGTGTTGCAGGCGATGGCGGAGTGCCCAAAGGTCTGCCGCTATATCGACCTGCCGCTGCAGCACGCGTCGGCGGATGTGTTGCGCCGCATGCGACGCCCCGGCAATCGCGACAGCTACGACAAATTGCTCGCGCGGATCCGGCGGTTCCTGCCCGATGTCACCCTTCGTACGACCTTCATCGTCGGTTTCCCTGGGGAGACCGAGCAGGATGTTGAGCAACTGCTGTCGTTTGTGCGCGACACCAACTTCGATCACGTCGGGGTGTTCACGTATTCGCACGAGGAAGACACGCGCGCATTCGAGATGGTCGATGACGTCCCGGCGGCCGAGAAGAAGGCGCGGCGCGACCGTGTGATGAAGCTGCAGAAGCAAATCGTGGCCGCGCGGATGAAGGCCCGGAAGGGCCAGACTGTCCGTGTCATGGTCGACGGGCCGTCGCCGGACTCCGACCTGGTCGTGCTGGGCCGCCTCGAAGGCCAGGCGCCCGACATCGACGCGCTCGTGGTCTTTGACCAGTGCGACCCGGCGACGCTGGTCCCCGGCTCCCTGGTGGACGCCACCATCACCGGCGCCCGCGGCTACGACCTCGTCGTCACCCCCATCTAGAAAAGACGTCGGGAGGCTTTTTCGTTGAAAAGCCTCCCGACGTCTTTTTCCTTCTCTTGGACAACAAAAATGCAGATTGGTGAACTCCAAATTTACAGCCGCATCGGCGAGGACGGCTTTGCACGCCTGGTGCGGGCGTTTTATGCGCAGGTTCCCGACGACGACATCCTGGGTCCGATGTATCCGCCCGACGACATGGCCGGCGCGGAAGCGAGGCTCCGGGACTTCCTGATCGGCCGGTTTGGCGGGCCGGATCGCTATATTCAGCAGCGCGGGCACCCGCGGCTGCGTCAGCGCCACGCGCCGTTTGCGATCGACCAGGCGGCGCGCGACCGCTGGATGCAGCTCATGTCCAGTGCGCTCGACCAGGCCGCCTTGCCGGCCGACATTACCGACACGTTGCGGAGTTTTTTCGACCAGACCGCGACGTTTATGGTGAACCGCAGTTGACAAGAAACAGACGTCGGGAGGCTTTTTCGTGAAAAAAACCTCCCGACGTCTTTTTCTTATAATGGGGTGCCCCCCAACAACCGAGAGGACCATGGTGCATCGCCTTCTGCGACCTGTTCTTGCGCTGCTGTTGGCCGCCACACTGAGCGCCTGCGAGGCCTTGAAGACCCCCACCGAGCCGGGGCTGCCGGTTGGCGCGGTGCGGTATTCGGCCGTGGGTGCCAGTGACGCCATTGGCTACGGGGGCTCCGTGGTCTGCCAGCCGTTTGCCGCGTGTCCGGACGGGACGGGCTACGTCCAGACCGTCAGCCGGCGCCTGAAATCGGCCCATCCGGATTTTTCGGACACCAACCTGGGCATTCCCGGGGCGGTCGTCAGCCGCCGGTTGATGGACCTGGGCAAGGCCGTCGGGCGGGACCCGGTGACCAATTTCATTGACGGTCAAATGCCGTTTGTCCCGAGGGCCTCCACGCTTGTGACCCTGTTTGCCGGCGGGAATGACGTCAACGTCGTCGCGGCCGCCGTCAAGGCCGGCCAGGCCAATGGCAATGTGGATGCGTACATCACCACCCAGATCGCGTCCTTCGCGCAGGAATTCCAGGATCTGGTCTCCGGCATCCGGGCCCGGGCCACAACCGCCAAGGTCATTGTGCTGAACCTGCCCAACCTGTCCCGGCTGCCCTATGCCACCGGGCTCACTGCCACCGAGCGGGAGTGGATGCGCCGGCTTGCGGTGGGCTACTCGGCCGCCATGAACGCCACCCGGTCCGCGAACGTCCTCGTCATCGACCTCATGTGTCAGGCCCCGATGTACGACCCCGGGCACTACTCGTCCGACGGCTTCCACCCGAATGACGCCGGCTACCGGCATCTGGCCGACCTGGTCTCAGCGGCTATCGCCGCGCCCCCGGGGACACCGGCCACCGCCTGCACCTTCATGAACTGAGCGGCTGGGCCACTGGGTGACTGGGCGGTTGGTAGCCCCTGAACCATGAACCGATGAACCAGGAACCCGCCGGCGGTGTATACTTACCGGTGCTCGTAGCTGGAATGCGGTGGTAAGTGGGCCCGTGCCCACTTTTTCTGTTTTTAGGCCCCTTTTTCCCGCTCCGGCAACCTGCAGGACCCCGACGTGGCTACGACCCGCGAGCAAGCCGTCGACCGTGTGCGCGAAGCGGCACAACGCGTGGCCGAAAGCCACGGACTGACGATCTTTGATCTTCAGTTCCGGCGCGAATCCATCGGCTGGGTGTTGCGGGTGATGGTTGATCGGCCATGGCACGTGTCGAAGGGCCCCGAACAGCCCGGCGACGCGGTCGGGATCGGGGATTGCCAGAAGGTCAGTCACGACCTGAGTGCCCTGCTCGACGTGGAAGACGATCTCGCGGCGGCGCTCGACAAGGCCTACACCTTGGAAGTGTCCTCGCCGGGGTTGGATCGACCGTTACGAGGCGAAGACGACTACCGGCGGTTCGCCGGACGTCTCGCGAAGATTGTGACGTTGACGCCGGTGGACGGTCAGACGAGTTTCTCGGGCCGGATCACGGGAGTGGACGAAGGATCGGTGTTGCTGGCGGAAGGCCGGCGGACACACCGGGTGCCGGTGGCGGCGGTCAAACGCGCCCGGCTGGACGTGGAGTTCTAGATTATGGCGACCGAACTGCAGCAGATGATTGACGTGGTGGCGAAGGACAAGGGCATCGACCCGTCCATCGTCGTCGGAGCGATTGAGGACGCGTATCTCGCGGCCGCGCGCAAAGTCTTCAAGGAAGAAGAAGATCTGCGCACGCGGTTCAACCTCGACACCGGGCTCGTGGAACTCTACGCGGTGAAGCAGATTGTGGAAGCGGTCGCCGACCCGCACCGCGAAATCGCCCTGGCTGATGCCCAGGCGGAATACGGCGAGGAAGCCGAAGCCGGGATGGAAATCGAGTTTCCGAAGGAAACCGACAAACTCGGCCGCATTGCCGCGCAGACGGCCAAGCAGGTCATCGCCCAGCGGGTGCGCGAAGCGGAACGCGAGAAGATCCACGGCGAATTCAGCCAGCGCGTCGGCGAAGTGGTGAACGCCCTCGTCAAGCGCTTCGAAAGCGGCGACCTGATCGTGGAGATCGGCCGCGTCGAAGGCCAGATTCCCCGCAAGGAACAGTCGCGCGCGGAAAACTACGCCATCGGCGACCGGGTGCGCGCGGTCATCAAGACCGTGACGCGCAACGCCAAGGGCCCGCAGGTCGTGCTCTCGCGCACGGATCCGGCATTGCTCATCAAACTCTTCGAACAGGAAGTGCCGGAGATTTACGACGGCACCGTCATGATTCGCGGGTGTGTGCGTGAAGCCGGCGACCGCGCGAAGGTTGCGGTGTTCTCGCGCGAGCGGGATGTGGATCCGGTCGGCGCCTGCGTCGGCATGCGCGGCACGCGCGTGCAGGCGATCATCCGTGAACTCCGCGGCGAAAAGATCGACATTGTTGAGTGGTCGGAAGATCCGGTCGACTTCGTCACGAAGGCCCTCAGCCCCGCCCGGGTCCAGCGCGTCACGATCGTCGATGACGAGGCGCGTGTGATGGAAGTGCTGGTCGAAGATCGGCAGCTCTCACTGGCTATCGGCAAGAAGGGCCAGAACGTCCGGCTCGCCGCGAAGCTGACCGGCTGGAAGATCGACATCAAGAGCGACGAAGACAAGAAGAAGGAAGTCGAGCTGCAGCTGGCCGGCCTTGAGTTCGGCGAGACCAGCGAGGCGGAGGCGCCGCTGATGTTGCCCGACATTCACGACGAAGTCATCTCGCAGCTGAAAGCCGCGGGGTACACGTCGGCCGACAAGATTCGCGAGGCGGGTGCCGAGGCGCTGGCCGCGATTCCCGGGTTCGATGCGGAAACGGTCGAGGCGGTGCTCGCAGCTGCGGGTCCCGCGACGATGACCGAATAGGAGTGAGGTAGCGTTTGGCCACTGTCCGGATTTACAAAGTCGCTGAGCTCCTGGGCCTGTCGAGCCAGGAAGCGATGAGCCTGCTCAAGAGCGAGACCGGCATCGAGGTGAAAAGTGCCTCGAGTTCCGTCGAGGAAATCGTTGCGCGGCAGTTTGTCGAACGCGAGGCGCGCAAGCGCCGCATCGCGTTGCCGCCGCCAACCGCCCTCTTCGCGGATGCCCCGGCGCCGCCCAAGAAGGGTGCAGTCAAGGCGGGGGCCAAAGTCGGCAAAGCGGTTGAGCCGCCGAAGCCTGCCGCTCCGGCGCTGCGCCCGCGCCTGATCAAGACGGTCAAACCGGCGGCGGGACACGCCGAGGACACCCACGAAGCGGTTCATGACGCCGGGGCCGAGCCCGCCCCTGCCGTTGAGGCTCCCGCACCGGCGGACGAAGCCGTCGCGACGGCTCCTGTTGCCGAAGTGGCCGAACCGGCGGTTGAACACGCGGCCCCCGCCGTGGAGCCGGCACCAGTGGCTGCGCCTGCCCCGACACCGGCCCCTGCGCCCCGCACCATTGCGCCACGCGGCAGACTGAACGTCGAGACCGAGCCGCCGCCCGTTGCGGCGCGCCCGGCGCCGACCGCGACCGTGCCGGTCCCTCCAGCGGCACGCGTAGCTCCAGCCGCGGCCCCGCCAGTGGCACCGGCGGCGCCGCCGGCACCACCGGCGATCAGCCCGGTCACCAAACCGATCATTCGTCCCGGTCGCGTGGTGCCGCCGTCGCGGCGTCTGCGCATCGAAGATCCTCTCACGGGCGAAGCCCCTGCGGCGCGGCCCGTGGCGGCGCGCCCCGTGGTCCGCCCGACGGTCTCGGCCCCGGCCCCGACGCGTCCCGCGGCGCCCGGCACCGCGATGCGTCCCGGGATGACGGGTCGCCCGATCCCCGCAGGTCCGCGTCCGCCGCTTGGCGGTCCGCGTCCACTGCCGTCCCAGCCCGTGCGCCCCGGTCAGCCGTCCGGCGCCCCCGGCAGCCGGCCGCCCTTCGGCCAGCAGCGCCCCGGGCAGTCCACCTACCGCCCGGCCTACTCGGGCCCGCGGTCGCGGAGTGGTCCCCGTCGTGACGATCGGCCCTCGGCCGCGCCGCTGGCGATGGAACTGCCGCCGATCACCAAACTCATCACCCTCGCCGAGGGCATGACGGTCAAGGACCTCGCGGACAAACTCGAGGTCAAGGCGAAGGACGTCCTCAAGAAGCTGATGGACCGTCGCATGATGATGACCATCAACTCGACGCTCGATGCCGACACCGCGCAGCTGGTGTCGCGCGACTTCGGCGCCGAGGTGCTCATCCGCTCGTTCGAGGAAGAAGTGGTGGACGTTGAGACCACCGCGTCGAAGCCGGAAGACATGGTCGAACGCGCGCCGGTTGTCACCGTCATGGGGCACGTTGACCACGGCAAGACGACGCTGCTCGATGCGATCCGCAAGGCCAAGGTCGCGCAGGGCGAAGCCGGCGGCATCACGCAGCACATCGGCGCCTACTCGGTGGACGTCAACACGCGCCGCGTCGTGTTCCTCGACACGCCCGGCCATGCGGCGTTCACGATGATGCGCGCCCGCGGCGCCAAGGTCACCGACATTGTCATCCTCGTCGTGGCGGCCGATGACGGCGTCATGCCGCAGACGAAGGAAGCCATCGACCACGCGAAGGCGGCGAACGTGCCGATCATCGTGGCGGTCAACAAGATCGACGTGCCCGGGGCGAACCCCGAGCGCGTGAAGCGCGAGTTGTCGGAGCTGGGTCTGCAGCCGGAAGAATGGGGCGGCACCACGGTGACGGTGGAAGTGTCCGCGAAGCAGCAGACGAACCTCGATCAGCTGCTCGAGATGATCCTGCTGGTGGCGGACATCGGCACCCACAAGGCCAATCCGACCCGCATGGGCCAGGGCACCGTGCTCGAAGCGAAACTCGACAAGGGCCGCGGCCCGGTGGCCACCGTCCTGATCCAGGACGGCACCATCCGGGAAGGCGATCTGTTTATCGCGGGCACCGTGGACGGTAAGGTCCGTGCGTTGTTTGATCACCTCGGCCGCAAGATCAAGTCGGCGGGGCCGTCCACACCGGTCGAAATTCTCGGCCTGTCGGCGCTCCCCTCCCCCGGCGACATCCTGCAGGTCGTGGACGACTCGCTCAAGGCGCGTCAGATTGTCACCTACCGGCAGACGCAGGCGAAGGCCAAGGCGCTCGGCGCACGTGGCTCACGCCTCACGCTGGAATCGCTGCAGCAGCAGATGGCGGAGGGCAGCCTCAAGGAACTCGCCATCATCATCAAGGCGGACGTGCAGGGCTCGGCGGAAGTGCTGGCGGACACGCTGGCGAAACTCTCCGACGATCGTGTCAAGGTGCGCATCATCCACACCGGCGTCGGCGCCATCAACGAATCCGACGTGTTGCTGGCCACGGCGTCCGACGCCGTCATCATCGGCTTCAACGTCAAGCCCGACCGCAACGCGGCGGAAGTGGCCGAACGGGAAGAGGTCGAGATTCGCCAGCACTCGGTCATCTACCACGTGACCGACGAAATCACGAAGGCGATGACGGGCCTGCTCGAACCCACGCTCCGGGAAGCGCGCATCGGCGCAGCGGCGGTGCAGGCGACGTTCTCGACGCCCAAGGCCGGCACCGTCGCCGGGTGCATGGTCACCGAAGGCAAGATCACCCGCGCGGGGGACGCGCAGGCGCGTCTGCTCCGCGACGGCAAGGTCCTGTGGACGGGCCGCATCAGTTCGCTGCGCCGGTTCAAGGACGATGTCAGCGAAGTCAAGTCGGGCATGGAGTGCGGCATCAGCCTCGACAAGTACAACGACATCGAAGTCGGCGACATGATCGAGGTCTTCCACATCCAGAAGATCGCGGCGGTGTTCTAAACCCATGGCGCAAGGCTCACGGCCCGATCGTGTCGGCGAACAAATCCGGCAGGAGCTGAGCCAGATCATTGCCCAGCAGGTGCACGACCCGGGCATCGGCTTTCTCACGCTCACGCGTGTGAAGGTCACGCCCGACCTGCAACTGGCGCGTGTGCTCTACACCGTCATGGGGGACGACAAGCAGCGCACGGACACCCAGAAGGCGCTCGAGCGGGCGATGCCGTACCTGCGCCGGCAGATCGGGTCACGGATACGCCTGCGGCGTGTGCCCGAGCTGCAGTTTTTCTACGACGAAGCCATCGCGCACCAGGATCGCATTGAGCAGATCCTGCTCGACCTCAAGAAGGAACGCGACGAGCGTGAGCCGCACCCGGACGCCGACCCGGCGGACGACGACAAGCAATGAGCGGTTCGGTCCTTGACGTCGCCGCCGCCATCCGCGCACACGACGCCTTCCTGCTGACCTCACACGCCCGGCCTGACGGCGACGCCATCGGATCGCAGCTGGCCATGGCCTTTGCCCTGGATGCCCTCGGCAAACGCGTCCGCCTGGTCAACAAGGACGCCGTCCCGGGTGCCTACGCCGGATTTCCGGGAACGGAGCGCATCATCGTGGCTGACGCCGTGCCCGCCCTTGACGGCGTGCCCCCGGACGCGGAAGCCACCATCGTCATGGAGTGCGGCGATCTGACACGCCCCGAAGTCGCCGGACTCGAGCGCCCCACCGTCATCAACATCGATCACCACATCGGCAATACGATGTTCGGCAGCGTGAACTGGTTCGACGGAGCAGCGGCCGCCTGCGCGGAGATGGTGGCCGACGTCATCGACGTCCTCGACGTGCCCTGGACGCAGGCCATCGCATCGCATCTGTATCTCGGCATCGCCACTGACACCGGTGGATTCCGGCACGGCCCTATCTCTGAGCGCACGTTCAGGATCTGCGCGCGGATTGCCGCCACCGGCGTCGCGCCTGCGCGACTGTCCCGCGAGATTTTTGACAGCTTTTCCATCGGCCGGATTCGCCTGACGGGCGCCCTGCTGAATGCCATGGAACTGCATCACGGCGGCCGTCTCGCGGTGCTGTATTACGACGACGAACTCCTCGCGGCATGCGGCGCGACCTCGGACGACACCGACGGGCTGGTCAACCTGCCGCTCGGCGCGAAGGAAGTGCTGGCCGTCGCGCTCGTGCGCAAGCAGACCGACACCCAGTACCGCGTCAGCATGCGGTCAAAGGGTGATGTCAGTGTGCGGTCGGTGGCCGTGCAGTTCAGCGGCGGCGGCCACATCAATGCGGCGGCGTGTTCGATTCCAGGGTCCAGAACGGCAGTGACTCAGGCCGTCGTACTTGCCCTCGGAGCCCAGCTCTAGAGTTTGTGGGCTTTCCGGCCGCCCTGCACCAGCGGGTCGAGGTCGGCGGTCGCGACCTGCGTCACGTTCGCGTCCATGTCTTCTGCGGTCGACCCTCGTGAATGCGCGACGTCCGGAAACGGCGGAAACGTGCATCCGATCTCGGCAAAAAAGCCGAGGAGTTGCCCGGCCACCGCCTGCACGTTGTCCTGCCCCCCGGTGATGATCATCGCCGCCACCGTGTTCCGGATCAGCTGTTTGTTTCGAATCGTGATCTGATGGGCGTCGCCACCAGAATCACATCCGCCCAGTGGACGATGGCGGGTGCGCGGCGTGCGGGACCTTCTCGCGCTTGGTGGCACTCGCGAGATTCACCCAGAGGGAGCCGTCCCTGACCTCACTCTCGTACCGTGGAATGCCATCCGCTTCAAACCCCGGCTCACCCACGCCTGTCGCGCGATGAAACTTCCACGCGTGCCACGGGCACGTGATGAAGCGTGATTGCAGACGCCAGAGACGACGCCGAACATGCCGTTGGCGAACGACACCGCCAGGCGCGTCCGCCCCACCAGAATCTGGTGGAGCGGCTTTGCCTTGAGCGTTTCAGCGGCCCCGACGTTGACCCATTCGTCAGCCATCGGGGCCATTGGACCACAACGTGGTGCCGTCCTACTTAATGATCGCAGTGGGCTTCTTGCCCTCGTACATCAGCGTGATCTCCGACGCCGTGCACAGATTGAGCTTGGTCCACTCGATCGAGTCGTCGTCTTCGTCAACGACCTTGAGGTCCCAGTTGCATTCGGTTTCGGTGCTGGAGAACACGATGTCCACCTTTTCCCGGTTTGCCAGTACATCCTTGCCCATCACGTCCTCGCCCCATTCGTCGGAGTTGGTCGGGCTGAGGTAGACCTCCATGATGGTCAGGCCGGTCCGGTTGACCAGCGTGAAATCGAGATTGCGGCGCTGCTGGGTGGCCTGCAGGGTCATAGACGCGAGGGCGACGACCGCGAGGCACAAGGCGACGACGGCGGACTTCAGGTTCGGTTTCATAGACGGACTCCAGAGTGAAAGAGAGGACGACGACAATTCATCGTCATTCGCCATTATCGCCGACCAGAGATTAATTACAATGTTGGTGCAGGGAGTCTCGGTATGGCGGACAATGGAACGCGATGTTTCGTGACCTCGATTCGATCGGCGCCTGGCAGGCGGCTCTGGCGCAGTCGGCCACCCGGCCGGTGGTGATTTATAAACACAGTCTGACGTGCGGCACGAGCGCGATGGCCATGGAAGAGATGCAGGCGTTCGTGGACGGCGCCCCAGTCGGCGCGGCCGTGTATCTGCTTCGGGTGCAGCAGGCGCGTGACGTCTCGCGGACGATTGAGGCCACGCTCGGCGTTCGCCACGAATCGCCGCAGGTCCTGCTCGTCGTCGACGGCCGCGTGGTGTGGCACGCGTCACATTTCCGGGTGACGGCGGCGGCGATGCGCGAGGCGCTGCAGCCGTACACCGCCGCAGCCGCCGGACGCGAGGGTTAGGCCCCCGGCGCCGGCGCCGGGAACCAGTGTTTGGTCCGCACGCAGAACGCGCACACGGACAACATCACCGGCACTTCAATCAGCACACCGACCACCGTCGCGAGCGCCGCACCGGATTCAGGTCCGAACAGGGCGATCGCCGTCGCCACCGCCAGCTCAAAGAAGTTGCTCGCGCCGATGAGCGCCCCGGGCGCAGCCACGGCGTATTCCACCTTGAGCCAGCGCATCAGCATGTACGTCAGCGAGGAGTTGAAGTACACCTGGATCAGAATCGGCACGGCGATCAGCGCCACATGCAGCGGCTTGCCGAGGATATTGCCGGCCTGGAACGCAAAGATCAGGACCAGCGTCGCCAGCAGCGCCAGCATGCTCACCGGCGCAAACTGCGGCAGCAGTGTCTGCTCGAACCACGCGCGCCCCCGGGACTTCACGAGCCAGGCGCGCAGCAGCACCCCGGCACTGAGCGGAATCACAATGAACACGAGCACCGAGTACAGCAGCACCTGAAACGGCACGTGGAGTGACGACGCACCGGCGACCAGGAGGCGGACAATCGGCGCAAAGAGGATCAGCATGATCAGGTCGTTCACCGAGACCTGCACGAGGGTGTACGCGGGGTCGCCATCCGACAGATGGCTCCACACAAACACCATCGCGGTGCACGGGGCCGCGGCGAGAATGATGAGGCCGGCGATGTACTGGTCCGCGTCGGTGGCGGGAATCCATGGACTGAAGAGGACGCGGAAGAACACCCAGGCAATCAGCGCCATGGAGAACGGCTTGACCAGCCAGTTGACGAAGAGTGTGACGAACAGCCCCACAGGCCGGCGGCCGACGTTGCGGATCGCGCCGAAGTCCACCTTCATCATCATCGGCGTGATCATCAGCCAGATGAGCACGGCAATCGGCGCATTGATCTGACTCCCCTCGCCGAACTCCAGGCTGCGAAGGCCATCCATGAACGCCGGTGCCGCCATCCCGAGGCCGACCCCGGCCACCATGCACACCACCACCCACAGACTCAGGTATCGCTCGAAGACGTTCATGCCCGGAACATCCTACCAGTCCGAAGGGGCGGTCGCCGGTCCGGTACAATTCGCGGATGGTCGATCTTCTCGTCGTTGGTGCCGGCCCGGTTGGGCTCGCCTGCGCCATTGAAGCCCAGCGGCACGGACTCACCGCCAGGGTGCTCGACAAAGGCGCCCTCACCAACTCCATCCTCGGCTACCCCGCCCGCATGGAGTTTTTTTCGACGCCGGACCTGATCGAGATCGGCGACCACCCGTTTCCTGTCACGGGCTACAAACCCACGCGTGAAAATGCACTCGAGTACTACCGCATGGTCGCCGCACGTGAAGCGCTCGACCTGCGGCTGTACGAGACGATGCTCGGCCTGGAAGGCACCCGCGGCGCGTTTACAATCACCACCAGCCGCGGCACCCACCACGCCCGGCATCTGGTGGTCGCCACCGGCTTCTTCGATCATCCCAATCGGCTGACCGTGCCCGGCGCCGACCTGCCGAAAGTCACCCACTACTATCGCGAGGCCTTTCCGTATGCGCACCAGCACGTCGCCGTGATCGGCGCGAGGAACTCGGCGGCGAAGGCGGCGCTCGATTGCCATCGGCACGGCGCATCCGTCACGCTGGTCGTACGCGGTCCGGCGCTCTCGGATCGCATCAAATACTGGATTCGTCCCGACCTCGAGAACCGCATCAAGGAAGGCAGCATCACCGCACACTTCAGCACGGTGGTCGAGGAAATTCGCCAGACGTCGCTGGTGGTGCGCGGCCCCGGGGGACTCCTCGAGATTCCGAACGACTGGGTGCTGGCGATGACCGGCTATCAGCCGGACTTCGCGTTCCTGCAGCGCCTCGGGATCGCGCTTGCCGACGACGGGGCGCAGACCCCGGTATGTGATCCGGCGACGTTCGAGACCACCCGCCCGGGCGTCTATATCGCGGGCACCGTCTGTGGCGGGCTGAACACCGGACGCTGGTTCATCGAGAACGGGCGCTTTCACGCGCGCCAGATCGTGGCCCACCTGACCGGCCAGCGGGCGCCCACCGGGACGACCGCACCCGGGCATTGGAAGACCGAGGAGTAGGACCGGGGCCCCTGTGATAGCCTTTTCCGGCTATGAGTGAATATATCTTCTCGTCCGAGTCCGTCGGTGAAGGCCATCCCGACAAAGTTGCCGACACCATTTCCGACGCGATCCTGGACGCGTGCCTGACGCAGGACAAGCGCAGCCGTGTGGCCTGTGAAACTCTGGTCAAGAGCAACCAGGTCGTCATCGCCGGTGAAATCACCACCAAGGCGAAGTTCGACTACAACGAGGTCATCCGCAAGGCGATTCGCGGCATCGGGTACGTGAACGATGACGACGTGTTTCATGCGGACAAGGTGTTCATCACCAACCTGCTGACCACCCAGAGCCCCGACATCAGTCAGGGCGTGGACGCGGTCGCGGCTGAAGGCAAGAAGAAGGCCGAACAGGGCGCCGGCGATCAGGGCCTGATGTTCGGCTACTCCAGCAACGAAACGCCGGAACTCATGCCGGCCCCGATCATGTTCGCCCACCGTCTCGGCCGGCACCTCTCGAAGGTGCGCAAGGCCGGCAAGGTCGCGTGGCTCCGCCCCGACGCGAAGAGCCAGGTCTCGGTGCGCTACGTGGACGGCGTCCCCACCGAAATCACCAACGTCGTCATCTCGACGCAGCACACCGAGGCCGTGCGGCACAAGACGATCGAAGACTTCTGCATCAACGAGATCATCCGCAAGGTGCTGCCGAAGGGGATGCTGAACAAGAAGACCGAGTTCCTCATCAACCCGACCGGCAAGTTTGTCGTGGGGGGGCCACACGGGGACTCCGGCCTCACCGGCCGCAAGATCATCGTCGACACCTACGGCGGCATGGGCCGGCACGGTGGTGGCGCATTCTCGGGCAAGGACCCGTCCAAGGTGGACCGCTCCGCGGCCTACATGGGCCGCTACGTCGCCAAGAACGTCGTCGCCGCCGGACTCGCCGACAAATGTGAAGTGCAGTTCGCGTATGCGATCGGCTATCCGGATCCCGTCAGCGTGCACATCGACACGATGGGCACCGGCAACATCTCGGACGCCGCGATTCTGCACGCCGTCAGCAAGGTGTTCGACTTCAAGCCGGCCGCCATCATCCAGACGCTGAAGCTGCTGCGCCCGATCTACTCGAAGACGACCAACTACGGCCACTTCGGCAAAACCGACGACATCAGCGCGATCACCTGGGAACGCACCGACAAGGTTGCGGCCCTGCGCAAAGCGGTTTCGTAAGCTGACCGGAGTCCTCCTTATCGACAAGCCATCCGGCCCGACGTCGCACGACGTCGTGGCCCGGATGCGCCGTGTCAGTGGTGAGCGCTCGATCGGCCACGCGGGCACGCTCGACCCTCGAGCCACCGGCCTGCTCGTCCTGATGCTCGGCCGCGCGACGCGCATCGCCACACTGCTCACCGGACACACCAAGGCCTACGACGCCACTATCCGCTTCGGCTTTGCCACGACCACGGACGACGCAGCTGGGGAGCCCATCGAGATGGGCGGATGGGCGGATGGGCAGGTGGGTGGTTGGGAAGATGGGCGGGTTGTCTCAGACGATGCGATTCGGGCGGCGCTCGACGCGACGGTCGGCCCGTTTGAACAGTTGCCTCCCAGGTATTCCGCCAAAAGCGTGGATGGTCAGCGGGCGTACGACCTTGCGCGTCAGAACAAACCCATGGACCTGAAGCGGGCGTCCGTGGCGCTGCACGAGTGGTCCTGGCTGGCCCGCGAGGGCGCCCTGCTCCGTATTCGTGTGTCCGTTTCAGCCGGGTTTTATGTGCGGTCGCTCGCCCGCGACCTGGGCGACGCCCTTGGCTGCCCCGCCCACCTCGATGCCCTGCGCCGCACCCGATCCGGCCCGTTCGACGTGGCGCGGGCCCTCCCGCTGGCCGAGGCCGAGCGTCTGGGCCCGGAGGTGGAAGCCCACCTGACCCCGATGGCCGAGGCGCTGGCCGACCTGCCGGCTGTTCAGGTCTCGGAAGCCGGCCTGATCAAGGTCCGGCACGGCAACCCCATAGGCCCGCAACTGATTGAAGGACCGTGGGTTCCGGCCTCGGCCACGCTCCAGAAAATCCGCCTGCTCGACGGACACGGCGCCCTCGTCGCTCTGGCCGACCTGCGCGGCGGCATGCTCCAGCCCTCGACAGTGCTCGGGTAGCCGGGCTACAATTAACCCTTTGTTGGCGTAAGAGTTACGGCGTTCTGGTCCTGCACACTTCCGTGCACTCTGGGGCGCTCGTGGAAGGACGATCGATCGTGCTCACCAAAGACCGTAAGACAGAAGTCATCACCACCTACAAGACCCACGAAGGCGACACCGGTTCCCCCGAAGTTCAGGTCGCCATTCTTTCTGAACGCATCACCTACCTCACCGAACATTTCAAGACGCACGCGAAGGACCACCACTCACGCCGCGGCCTGCTCAAGCTGGTCGGCCAGCGTCGTCGTCTGCTGGACTACGTGAAGCGCAAGGATGCTGATCGGTACCTCGAGCTGATCAAGCGCCTCGGCATCCGCAAGTAGCCTCCCGCGCACGCACCACAAGCACCAGTAGAGAGAAGAAGGACAAGACACATGTACCGAAGAGAATTGACGATCGGCTCGTCGACCCTGTCGATCGAGACCGGCAAGCTGGCCAAGCAGGCCGATGGCGCCATCATCATCCGCCAGGGTGACACCATGGTGCTGGTCACCGCCTGCCGCGCGGCCAGCGCGCGCGAGGGCATCGACTTCCTGCCCCTGACGGTGGACTACCGCGAATCCACCTACGCCTCGGGCAAGATCCCCGGCGGCTTCTTCAAGCGTGAAGGCAAGCCCGCCGACAAGGAAACCCTCACCTGCCGCCTGATCGATCGTCCGCTTCGTCCGCTCTTCCCTGCCGGGTGGACGTACGAAACGCAGATTGTCGGCATGCTGATTTCCGCCGATACGGAAAACGATTCGGACGTGCTGGCGATCACGGGCGCCTCGGCGGCGCTCGCGATTTCGTCGATCCCCTTCGAGAAGACAATTGCCGGCGTGCGTGTCGGCCTGGTCGACGGCCAGTTCGTGGTCAACCCCACGTACACGCAGCGCAAGGTCAGCAAGATTGACCTGGTCGTCGCGGGCAGCGCGGACGCGATCATGATGGTCGAATCGGGCGCAAACGAAGCGACCGAAGAAGAAATGATCACGGCGCTCGAAACGGCGCACGCGGCCATCAAGCAGATCGTCGCGATGATTGACGACCTCCAGAAGGAAGTCGGCAAGACCAAGACGGCGGTCTCCGCGAAAACGATCGACTCCGCGCTGCGCACGGATGTCGAAGCCAAGGCCTACGAGCCGCTGGCCGACGCCATGCGCATCAAGGAGAAGCTCGAGAACTACGCGAAGGTCGACGCGGTCATCGCGAAAACCGTCAAGAGCTATCCCGAGGAGCAGCAGTCGGACGTCAAGGCGATTCTCGGCGGACTCAAGGAACGCATCCTGCGCGAGGAAATCCTCGACCGCGGGCAGCGTCTCGACGGCCGTCGCTTCGACGAAATCCGTCCGATCTGGACGGAAGTCGGCGTCCTCCCCCGCGCGCACGGCTCGGTCGTGTTCACGCGTGGTGAGACGCAGGCCCTCGTCACCGCGACGCTCGGCACCGATGACGATGCGCAGAAGATCGAAAAGGTCGACGGCGAGTCGTACAAGCGCTTCATGCTGCACTACAACTTCCCGCCCTTCTCGGTCGGCGAAGTGAAGTTCCTGCGTGGCCCCGGCCGCCGCGAAATCGGCCACGGCGCCCTGGCCGAGCGCGCGCTCGCGCCGGTGATGCCGTCGCAGGAGCAGTTCCCCTACACCGTCCGTGTCGTCTCCGACATTCTCGAATCCAACGGCTCGTCGTCGATGGCGTCGGTCTGTGGTGGCGCGATGTCGATGATGGACGCCGGTGTGCCGATCAAGGCGCCGGTGGCCGGCGTGGCGATGGGCCTGGTGATGAACGAAGAGACCGGCAAATGGGCCGTGCTCTCGGACATCGCGGGCGCGGAAGACCACTACGGCGACATGGACTTCAAGGTCGCGGGCACCGCGACGGGCATCACGGCCCTGCAGATGGACATCAAGGTGAGCGGCATCACGATGGACATCATGCGCAAGGCGCTCGAGCAGGCGCGCCAGGGCCGCATGCACATCCTCGGCAAGATGGCGGAGACGCTCGGCACCGCGCGTGCCGACATCTCCACCTACGCGCCGCGCATCATCACGATCAAGATTCCGGTCGAGAAGATTCGCGACGTCATCGGGTCCGGCGGCAAGACCATTCGCTCGATCGTCGAACGCACCGGCGTGAAGATCGACGTCGAAGACGACGGCCGCATCAACATCGCGTCGTCGGACGACGCGGCGGCGCAGAAGGCGATCAGCATCATCCAGGAACTGACCGCGACGCCGGAGCTCGACAAGGTGTACATGGGCAGCGTCCAGCGCATCACGGACTTCGGGGCGTTCATCGAAGTGATGCCGGGTGTGGACGGCCTGTTGCACGTCTCCGAGATGGCCAACTACCGCGTGGCCAATGTGCGCGACGAGCTCAAGGAAGGCGAGCAGGTCGAGGTCAAGGTCATCAACATCGACCCGTCCGGCAAGGTGCGCCTGAGCCGCAAGGTTCTGCTCAAGGAGGGCGAAGGCACGTCGCCGAAGTATCCCGGCGCCGGCGACGCGTTTGCCGCGAGCAACCCGAGCTACGGCGACGACCGTCGTGGTGGCGATCGTGACCGCGGCCCGCGCCGCGACCGCGGTCCGCGCCGGTAAGAGCACTTCCCTACGCTTCACAGCGAGGCGTGGAGGGCTGGGAGTCAAGATGTAGGGCCGACTGAACTTGAAGTCGGCCAATCTGAAACGACGGAGCCCCGGGGTTTTCACCCCGGGGCTTTTTTTGTTTGGGCCGACGCTGGCTCCGGAACCGCCGCAGCCTCATCTGAAGATCATCCAGGCCTGGACGTCACTTCTGCGCCAGAAAGCAGACACCGCCCGATAACCATCGGTCGCTTCTGCCCGTTTTCACCGCGATCTCACCCTTTCCTCACAATGCGCTGATGACTTCACTCGTCGTTTCCGCGTAATGCTTACGCATGGAACTGCTGATGGGAATCCGGCGCGACCTCAGCCTGGCTGTGCGGTCGCTGGCCAAGGCCCGGGCCTTCTCGTTTGTCTGTGTGTTGTCGTTGGGGATCGGCATGGCGCCGGTCATCGCCATTCCCTATGCCATGCGGATGTTCACGTCGCCGCCGGGGTCGCTCAACACCGACGGGCTGGTCGAAGTCGTCAGCAGCCCTGAAGGACCGCGCCGGGAGACGAACCAGTGGTCCTACCCTGATTTCGCCGCGTTCAGGGCCGCCGGCAGCGGAGTCAATCTGACGGGCTGGGCCACTGCTGAAGCCGTCGCCAACCTCGACCCTTCGTTGGGTGGTCCGACTCCGGTCACGGCCATGTTTGTCTCGCCGAACTACTTCACCGTCATGGAAGCGCCACTCTCCCAGGGGACAGGTCTCCGCGACACCGCCGAGCCGATCGTGGTCGTCAGCCACACCTTCTGGCAGCGGCGGCTCGGATCTGCTGCCAACACGGTCGGGTCCATCCTGGTGCTGAACAAGGTTCCACACCTCGTCGTGGGCATCACCCGGGAACGGTTCCGCGGACACCTCAATTTCCATGACATCGATCTGTACCTGCCACTCGAACGCCACCCGTTCGTGATCGCCGAGACATCCGTGCGCTTCGATCGCAGCCAGAACTGGGTGCGCATCCATGGACGCCTGTCTCCGGGCGTCGAGCTCGCGCAGGCGTCTGCCGCCGTTGGTGCGCTTGCGGCGCAGTTGATGAAGGACCATCCTGCGACCAACGAAAACAAGTCGGCAACCCTAGCGCCATATCACCCGATGGGGGCGCTGGACGCCTCCCAGTTGACCTTGATCTGGGCTGTCATCCAGACGCTGTCACTACTGCCCCTGCTTGTTGTGTGCCTGAACATCGCGGGGATGGTGCAGGTGCGCAGCGCGATTCGTGAACGCGAGTTGTCCATCCGGCAGGCAATCGGCGCAAGCCGGGGCAAGCTCGTCCAGCAGTTGCTTGCGGAGTCCGTTGTGCTTGCGGCACTCGGTGCGGCACTCGCCGCGCTCGTGCTCTTTAACCTGGCGCCTCTGGTCGCCTGGTTAATGGACCGGCCCCTTCCGCCGCCGATGGCCGAAGCGCTGCGCGTGGATGCCGTGATGATTCTCGTGTGTATGGGGCTCTGCCTTGCGACCAGCCTGATCTTCGGATGGCTGCCGGCCGCACGATTCAGCCGGCCGGTCATCATCACTGCACTCAAAGACGATGCCGGGTTCGGCAGTGCCAGGGTGGGTCGCGTGCACCGGGTGGCGACTGCGCTGCAGGTGGCGATTGCCACTCCGTTGTTGATTCTCAGCGGCATGACGCTCGATCGGGTGAGGGCCACCGCCACCGACGACCTGGGGTTTGATGCCGAGTTGCTGTATGCGGCTCCCGTCAATCTTGGAGCGATTGAAGCCGAAAACGTCTGGGTCAGGCTGCAGGGCGCGCGGGATGCCCTGGCTCGTGCCGGTGCTGTGGCCTCTGTGTCGATCGCCGACGGCCTTCCGCTCGACTTCCGCTACCGGATGACCCGCGTAGCCACACAGACCGAGGCAGGCACCGCACCCAGAACTGCCGCGGCCCACGTCACACGGGTGGGTGATGCCTACTTCGACACAACCGGCATCACCCTGCTGCGCGGCCGAGAGTTCGACGCGAACGACGGCACTGGGGCCGAGTCGGTGACCATCGTGTCGACACCACTCGCCGAGCAGCTCTTTCCAGATGAGGATCCGCTCGGCAAACGCCTGACGTTTGCCGCAGGAGAAAAGACCGAGCGGACACTGACCATCATCGGTGTGTCGTCCGACTTTCCGACCTCGCAGATGAGCACCAGCCGCGCGCAGTTGCTCCTGCCGCTCGCACAGTACAGGGACGTCGTTCGTGATTCCGTCGAGGTGGATGATGATCGGGGGAGTTCCGCGCAGTTGATGCTGGTCGTCAGGAGCGCGCCTGGAGAGCCCGCCGTGAAGATGACCACCGCGCTTGAGACAACCATCCGCGAGCTTGATCCCGAGTTTGAACCCTCCCGGATTGTCACCGACGCATGGCTCCGCAGGAACAGTGTGGATGACTTCCTGACGCAATCGGCAGTATCCGGGGTCGTCGGAGGCATTCTCCTCCTGCTCTCTGCCCTCGGCATCTATGGCGTCGTCGGCCTGATGGTCACCACCCGCGTCCGCGAAATCGCGATCCGCATGGCGCTTGGTGCCTCGCGACGCCGTGTGGTGGGTATGGTCCTGGTCGACGTCCTCAAGCTCGTTGCGCCCGGTGTGACCGTAGGCATATTGATCGCGGTTGCGTTCGTGAAGCTGAACGGGCAGGACTTCGGCATTTCGCTGAGCATGTTTGAACCGCTCGCCTATGTAGCCGGCTCGGCAATTGCCGTCCTGATCGCAATCCTGTCGAGCCTGGCACCGGCGCGCCGGGCTGCGACTATTCAGCCGATGATCGCGATGCGGTCGGAATAGTGCTTGAGTCGCAGCCTCTGGGGTAATCTCTCAGATGTCTTGGTGCGTCGCTCAGGGGGACATATGCGGAGAGTGCTTGTATTGGTGGCGGTGGTACTGGCAGGGGCGTTGGTGTCGGCGGACACGCTCATCCTGAGGGATGGCACCCGCGTGACCGGCCGTCTGGTCAGTGCCGATGAGGATGCGATCGAGTTCGAGGAACGAGGCTCCGGCCGACGAACCGTCGTGCGATTGTACGACCGGGATGATGTTCTCAGAATCGAGTTTGATCGTGGCTCCGGGAGTCTGTTTGATGAGCCCGTCCAACCCTCCCGGCCGTCAGGCCTGCGCGAACGCCTGGTCATTGTGTCCGGCGATGTCGATTGGAACGATGCCGGTATCACCCTTCGCGCCAATCAGGAAATCTGGCTGGAGTCATCAGGACGCGTGCAGTGGGGACGCAATCGCCGGCACGGCCCGGCGGGCGAGCCGAATTCACCCCGCAACGATAAGCGACCGATGCCCACTCGCAATGCGGCGGCGCTCATCGGAAAAATCGGCGAAGAATCGACGGACTACTTCTTCCTGGGCGACCAGACGGGCCCGATCCGCATCCGCGCAGCGGGACGGTTGTTCCTCGGTGTGAACGACGACTTCCTCAACGACAACTCCGGAAACTTCCGCGTCATTGTCTATTACTGAGGGCCTGGACTTCTTCGGCCGTGGGCTGGCGCCATTTTCCGATGGGCAAAGAGCCAATCACCATGTCGCCAATACGGACGCGCACCAAGCCGATAGTCCGTATTACGTGGGTGTTCCCCTGCCAGAACCGACCTTATCCGACGCTGGAGCGGAGTCTACACCCACTCGGCGAGCCGTGTCCGCGTCACCGTCAGCTACTTCACGCATGGTTCGCCTACGGACTGCCGGGCGGCGAGGGGACGGCCGTCCGCGTT
>Ga0222713_10000399_pt1 | contig 48931 bp, 45 predicted proteins | sample C33_649DmetaG_FD_165061 | JGI IMG/M metagenome (GOLD analysis project Ga0222713, IMG submission 165061) | Estuarine water microbial communities from San Francisco Bay, California, United States - C33_649D | ecosystem: Environmental > Aquatic > Marine > Unclassified | place: USA: California...
CTTGATCAAATCACCGGGTGAGTTCAACGCCGATATAGCAGTGGGTTCTGCGCAACGCTTCGGAGTCCCGATGGGATTCGGAGGTCCACACGCGGGATTCCTGGCAGTGCGCGAAGGCCTGGAAAGATCTCTTCCAGGTCGATTAGTGGGTATGAGCGTCGACTCCCATGGAAATCCCGCTCTAAGGCTTGCCTTACAAACTCGTGAACAGCACATTCGCCGGGACCGAGCCACGAGCAACATCTGCACCGCCCAAGTTCTTTTAGCGAATATCTCAGCCATGTACGCGGCCTACCACGGTCCTTCAGGTTTGACTGCGATTGCTTCACGCGTGCACCGCCTGGCTGTCATCTTCCGAGATGCCTTGATTCGCGCTGGCTATACCATCGAAGCCGAGACTTTCTTTGACACAATTTCGGTGCAGATGTCATCGTCGCAACGAGACGATGCTGTATCGGCTGCGAGAAAGTTGAAGTACAACCTTCGCGAGAAATCTTCTGGTGTCAGTGTTACTTTTGATGAAACATGCGATGAGAGAACCCTCAATGACCTCGCGACAATCTTTGGTATTGAACTTGAAGTTGGTAAAGCAAGAGAGATGTTCGGTTCTGCTCGAACCTCTACCTTCCTTACTCACCCCATCTTCAATACCTATCACTCAGAAACTTCGATGATGCGCTATCTACGCTCGCTCGCGGATAAGGATCTTGCACTCGATAGAAGCATGATCCCACTTGGTTCATGCACCATGAAACTCAATGCTGCAATGGAAATGGAAGCAGTTACTTGGCCAGAGTTCGCCAATCTCCATCCATTCGCTCCACAAGAGCAATCGCAAGGTACTAGGAAACTGATCGCAGAACTCTCTTCTTGGCTCGTCTCGATTACTGGTTATGACGCAGTCTCACTACAACCTAATGCTGGATCACAAGGGGAGTTCGCCGGACTCCTTGCTATCAAGAACTTTCTAGAATCAAAAGGGGAGAAGAGCAGGGATATCTGCCTAATCCCATCGAGTGCCCATGGCACCAATGCTGCCTCTGCAGTCATGGCGGGTATGAAAGTTGTAGTCATTGATTGTGATGAAAAGGGAAATGTCTCGCTGGAGCATCTCGAGCGCGCGATTTCAGAATATGGGCCTCACTTGGCTGCTTTGATGGTCACATACCCATCCACTCATGGGGTGTTTGAATCAGCGATCACAAGGATTTGCGCGATGATTCATGACGCAGGCGGACAGGTTTATGTCGATGGCGCAAATCTCAACGCGCTGGTTGGGGTAGCACAGCCTGGCAAATTCGGAGCGGATGTTTCACATCTTAATCTTCATAAGACTTTCTGTATTCCACATGGTGGGGGAGGACCGGGAGTTGGGCCCGTAATCGCGAGAGCTCATCTGGCTCCGTTCTTACCTAACCATCCACTCGATGATCTTGCTGGCCCGGTAACGGGACCAGGACCAATCAGTGGTGCTCCTTTCGGTTCTGCTGGGATTTTGCCTATCTCGTGGGCATATATACGTGCAATGGGTGGTGATGGACTCCGACGAGCTACTCAAGTTGCGATTCTCAGCGCCAATTACATTGCTCATCGTCTTGAAAACGCGTTTCCAATTCTTTATCGAGGTGATTCCGGTTTCATTGCTCATGAATGCATCCTCGATATACGGGATATAACAAAGCAGACAGGCGTAAGCGTCGACGATATAGCAAAGCGTTTGATGGATTACGGTTTCCACGCTCCAACGATGAGTTTTCCCGTCGCTGGAACATTGATGATTGAACCCACTGAGAGTGAAGACATTTACGAGATAGAAAGATTCATTACGGCGATGCTCTCTATCCGAGAAGAGATTGCAGAGATCGAAAAAGGTCTTGTACAACTCGAAGAATCAGTTCTTCGGAACGCACCACATACGCTCGAGGTAGCAACTTCTCAAGCATGGGAACGTCCCTACAGTCGTGAGAAGGCTATTGCGCCAACGGGTCATCAATTCGGGCTTCAGAGCCGGGCAAAATACTGGCCAACCGTTGGGCGCATAGATGGCGCTTACGGGGATAGGAACCTTGTATGCGCTTGTGAGCCAGTATCTGAGTTCGCTATCAATCGTTGATATCTATTTGACATAATATATATTATCGGCGTTTGATTAAGCGTTGCAAACCCCAGATGGTGACCTTCCAGAGCGCTTCCAGAACAATCGCCCTATTCATTTTGGAAACGCCATCTACCCGTTCGACAAATGTGATTGGCACTTCCTCGATTCGAAATCCATGTCTAAGTGTCTCTAAAGCCATCTCGATCTGGAATCCATAACCTTTTGATTCCACATTCTCTAAATCGATGGATTTGAGAACTTTGCTCCGAAACACGCGGTAACCACTGGTGATATCTCTTAGTTTGATTCCAAGGACAATTCTGGCGTAGGTGGTTCCGGCCCGAGATATCAACTGCCTCGAGATGGGCCAGTTCACTATCTTCCCGCCAGGCATCCATCTCGTACCTATAGCAAGATCCGAACGACCTTCAGCGATCGGTTTTGTCATCTCAAGAAGCTCTTCAGGTTGGTGACTCAAATCGGCATCCATTTCGACAATAAAGTCATAGTTCTTGGCGATGCCGTACCTGAACCCGGCTACATAGGCCGGGCCGAGACCACCTTTTTTACTTCTATGCAAGATTTCAATCCAGCCCTCACCAAGCCCTCTCACAATTTCTGCGGTTCCATCCGGGGAATTGTCGTCAATAAGCAGCATGTCAACCTCGCCATCAATGAGTTCACCAACCTCCCGGCGAATACTCTTTATCCGACTTATCAGCAACTCAATGGAAGCCGACTCGTTATATGTCGGTACCAATAGAAGCATTCTGCTCATTTGGAAATTCTACCCAATCGCATCCGACGCATCTGCATCCCCAGAAAGAAAAATGATATGACTGATGAGATGATGAAAATCTCTCTTGACCTTAAGGGAGGTGGAGACGCCGTCGTCGGCGACACGTCAACGACAAGATATCCCGATTGAAAATTGGGCAACTGACTCAGCGTCTTTCCGTCACTTGAGATCAGTGCTGTGCGCCCTGTTGTCGCCGCCACGAGCAGAGGGAGACGATATTCATATGCTCTTACCCGCGACATTTGATACTGCTGAGCGCTTTGAGGACTTCGTCCGAAAGTGGCGTTATTCGTCTGAATCACCCCAATATTTGAGATGGATAGAGCGTCCCTCACAACCTCATCATCAAGCACCTCAAAACAAATAAGCGGAGAAAATGTCAATCCCCCAATTTCATGAACTGATAGATCTTGGCCCGGCACAAAATCCTTCACAGTATCCACTAGCGATGAGAATTTTCGGGTGAAGTTTCGTAGCGGAACATATTCCCCAAAAGGTACGAGATCGCGTTTTTGATATTTGGAAACAAGACCCCTTTTGGGCTCATAATGAAGCGAAACATTTTCCGGTCCCTGAGGCGACTGAAGTACGGCTCCGATGACAAGTGACGCCTGCGATCTCTCCATCACCGAGTTGATTCGATCTGCGATCGACAGGTTCGTGATTGGATCGATATCAGAAGCATTCTCTGGCCAAAGTATTAGATCTACCTGTTGACTTTTGAGTAAAGATTCCGTCTCTGCAAAATGTCGATTGAACACTTCTTCTGGCGTCGCATTGAAATCCAATCCAAGCTGCGATACGCCACCTTGAATAAGTCCAACGCGAAAGTTCTCAGTTGGAACCACCGGCTTTGCCGCTGAAGCCATCGGAATCCCTACTGGTGCCAGGACCAGCACGATCGCGGTAAAGAGCATTGCTCGTTGCCTATTTACTAGAGCAAATGCGACGAAGCTTCCCACCCAGCCAACAATCGCCACTCCCCCAATTCGTAGCCATCCTTGGAATGGGCCTTCAAGTTGTGAGAAACCAAGGCGGCCCCAACCAAACCCGCCGAAAGGCAGAGAAGCCCTGAGGTATTCGGCAATAACGAATAGCGAGGAAAATAGGAGCGGTTCGTACTTACTCTTCATGAAACCGAGCCCAACCAAAGCAAAGAAACAGGACTGCCCCAGAATCAAGAGAATCCAAGGCATAGATCCAACATAAATTGAAGTCCAATGGAGCAAAGGCCCGAGAAAACCAAGTCCAAAGCAATACCAAAGCCCAATTCGCAGTTTTAACGGTTGCAATCTTGAGAGGTTGATCATCAAGATCAACGCCAACAGTGGCGCCCACCAAAAACTATATGGCTCGTAACCGAAGGAAAAGAGTGCACCGAAGAGAACCGCAAGAATCAAACGACCTATCTGCGCACTATTCGCTCTCATTTGATGTCCAAAGTTGCAACAAGGCGTTCAACTGTGTTCCCAAGGCCCAACTCTTTGCAGTATTTTCTTAGCGAGATTAGATCTGCACGTTCACGCCAACTATGTAGTTGCCCATCATCCAAATCAAGGTCCGTGCGACAAGTCACTATCTGTTCGGCGATCCGCGCATATTCCCGATCAGCAAGGATTTTCTTTTGGTGTAGCGCTCGAAGCCTTGGATCAGAGCTCTCAGCCGCAGAGAGAACATCTTCCATCGAATCGAATATGCGAGCGATCTCCGCAGCACCCTTCTCCCCTATCCCCTTGATGCCGGGTAATCCATCAGAAACATCGCCCCTTATGGCGGCAAATAGATGGTAGCGATTACCGGGGATGCCGTATCGATTTTCAATATATAGCCCATCCACCAAATCGTGATTCTGGATCCCTTTCGCAAGGTAGATGATTCGAATGAGCTCTGAATGCCGAATCAACTGAAAAAGGTCGCGATCTCCAGTCATCACTCGAACCTCTGAATCCGCCTTAACTGCAAGTGAAGCGATCACATCATCGGCTTCCTGCGCTTCGGCCTCAATGATTGATAACCCCGCAAGCCTTGCGACATGAAGTAAAGGTTCGATTTGTGGCGTTAGTAGGTCTGGTTCTTCTTCTTGCCCCTCTTCATCTATTCGATTCGCCTTATAAGCCGGGAAAAGTTCTACCCTCCAGCCAGGTCTCCAATCAGCGTCCAAACAAATCGCGATCTCATTTGGTCGATAGCGAGCGACGATCGTCGAAAGACCCTCGAAGAATCCCTTGATGGCATTAATTGGTTGTCCTTCTGGACCTTGGAGCGAATCGGGCATGCCATAAAACGCTCGATACCAGAGCGAAGCTGAGTCGACGAGAAGTCTCATCCGCTTACAGAGGCATACCTAATGATGCCGCGATCGATACTCTTTAGCGCTTCTTGATATTTGAGGGAATTGATGGGGTCGCTCACAATCAATTGACCTAGAAGATCGATTATCTGCTTCACATGACGAACGAAGTCCCCGATAGATAGATCGCTCTCACGAAGAACACTTGAGATAGTCCCACCATGACTCCATCTACTTACGCTCCAGCTCATGGAGAAGTCAGGTTCTCGTTGAGTTGATATCCCATATTTTGCTTCAACCGAGACAAGTTTTGCCCATATGGAGACAACTTGCCGAGTGCTTTCATTAATTGATTTTGGAATTCGTGGAAGTTGTTTCTCTTCGCCACGAGCTTCAAACAAAGTTCCACTCAAAACTACCGGTATATCCATAGCGTCAAGGGATGCAATTACATCCTCCTTGATCAACTCAGCAACTAACAAGTCGGACTCCGCGAAGATTCCCAGCAAGCCCTTCCCTGCTTCGGTCAGATTGTTCTCTTCAACGTAACCCAACTCTCGTAAGACTTGAATCACTCTTTGGAAGGTTCGCGGAATCACATTCCTTCTCGATTCAACCTTTTGCTCCAAGGTCGAAGTGTCACGCTCTAGCTTCGATCTCTTCTCGAAAATCCGTGAGTGATCCTCTCGGTCGGGACAGCGGTGCGAATCATGTTCACGCATTCTCTTTCGAAGCATGGCTATCCTTTCTGCACGCTCTTCCAATGCCTTATGCCTTCTTGAACCTCGGTCGGTTATTGATCCACGTTCCAGTTCTTTGATTTCCATCCGAAGGGCAAAATATCCTTCGAAATCTCCGAAATCGCAGGTTGGGGCTGGCGTCTGCAACGCCAAGCGATTCTTCGAGATCTGATCCACAATTCCTGTCAGTGAGCGATCTGCTTGGAATTGTGCGTAAGAGAGTGAGAGTGATTCCAAAACTCTAGGAATAGGCAGTCGGTTAATGAGATTAGCGCTCATGTTGTAGGTCGGGGTGAACGATGACTTCAAAGGGTAAGTTCTTGTCCCCGCAAGACTCGCTGCCATCGCTGCATCAATCGCGGGGGTCCAGAGAATGACCGAGTTGCCTTCAACATCGATGCCTCGGCGTCCTGCTCTACCTGTCAACTGCGTATATTCTCCTGGAGTGATCATCACATGTGATTCACCATTCCATTTGATTAATTTCTCTAGGACTACGGTCCTGGCAGGCATATTTATTCCCAGTGCCAGAGTTTCCGTCGCAAAGACAACTTTCAGTAAACCTTCCTTGAAGAGTCCCTCAATTATTTCCTTGAACAACGGAAGTAACCCTGCGTGATGCACTGCTAAGCCACGCTCCCAAATCGAGACCCACTCATGAAAATCAAGTGCCGCTAAATCCTCCGCCGGCAGATGCGCCGTCCGAGAGGTCACGAAATCTGAGATCAAGGATTTTTCATAACCCGATGTCAGATCTACGCCATCTCGGAAAGTTCGCCTTGCCGCCATGTCGCAGCCATTTCGCGAAAAGATAAAGAAAATGCAGGGTAGTAGATCTTCTTCATCCAACTTGGAGATGATTTCACTCTTATCGAGAACGCCATTTTCTCGGCCTCGCCCTTTGAACTGATTTCGCTGTATAGCCCGACGCTCCTCCTTCAAGAGCTCCTTGTTGATTCGCCCGGGCGACTCAAATAGGTCCAATAATCGGTGACCTACTAGGACATGCTGATACAGCGGGACTGGACGTTCTTCGCTCAGAACGATTCTGGTGCGCCCTCGTACTGAGCCAAGCCATTCGCCAAACTCTTCGACATTTGAAACGGTTGCAGAGAGCGAAACGACGAGAATTTCCGGATCAAGATGGATCAAGATCTCCTCCCAAACCGCTCCGCGGAACTTGTCGGCTAAGTAATGAACCTCATCCATGACAACAAACCCGAGATTTTCGAGCGCAGGCGATTTGGCATAGATCATGTTTCTTAGAACTTCTGTCGTCATGATCAAAATTTGAGCATCAGAATTCACATTCGTATCACCGGTCAAAAGACCGACTCGTTCAGGTCCGTGAGCTGCTACAAGATCGAGATATTTCTGATTCGAGAGAGCCTTTATGGGCGTTGTATAGAAGCATTTACGACCCTGTTCCAGCGCTATAAATATCGCGAACTCCCCAACTACCGTCTTGCCGGATCCTGTGGGAGCAGCTACAAGGACCCCTGAGCCATCTTCCAGAGCCCTGCAAGCTTCAATCTGGAAATCGTCAAGCTCAAAAGGATAGTTTGATGAAAATTTCCGAGTCATCGGATGAGAGAGATTCATTTTTGCCCTGACGAAACTCTCTGCTGGGGAGATCGTCATTGTCGCCACCAAACCTTTATGGCCTCGGGTAAGACCTGGAAATCTATCGGAAGCTCACCAAAATCTTCACCATCGGCGTAAACGGAAGTTTGCGCCTCAAGTCTTCCTGTGGACGCCGAGTATCTCCGAAATTTCTTATGATTGACATGTTTTCCCGAAAACACCAACGGAAAGACTCTCAGTAGCTCCAATCGATTGACCGGATGAAGAATTGCGATTTCGGCAATTCCATCATTCGGCTTTGAATCAGGAGATATTCGCATACCGCCACCATAAGAAGGCGAATTGGCTAGCGCCACAAATATCGCGTCGAATACCTGCTCTCGCCCATCGAGAACGATGCGATAACTAGTTTTCTTGAGGCGCGAAATTTCTTGGAGCATTGCTAGGACGTATTTTCCTTTACCGCGCAGCCACTTCAAAGAATTCGCTCGGCGATTAACTTGGGCATCAAAGCCTGTTGCAGCGATCTGAACACACACTCGCCCGTTGACAAGAAGCAAGTCCATAGCCCGTGGTTCTTGACCCAGGATAAGGTTCAAGATCTCATCATCGGAGAGACCGTATGTGCCGCAGGTACGAGCGAAGTCATTTCCTGTCCCTTCTGGCACGACTGAGATAGGGATTTCAACATTCAGGTTGTAAAGATGATTCACAACGTTATTGACCAGACCATCTCCGCCTACGATGAGTATGCCCTTAGGTGAATGAGTCGAAATCGCCCTTGTCAATGAGAGAATGTTCTCCTCGAAAGAGTTGGCATTAACTTCGACTGCTATCAAGCCTTTTTTCTCCAGAGAGTTCTTGAGTTTCTTGCTTCGATCTAGGGCTCTGCCCTTACCTGAGACAGGATTTGCAACTACTACCCAAACTGCCTGCTTCATCAAATCTCATCGAGCGGTTTTGCCGGTTCGACCTCTTCGGTTTCTTCATCGCCTACTAGCGGAGAATCCTTGCCACGTCGTTTATCAAGGAATATCGAGAGTGCTGACGCACCGAAATAAAGGAAAGTTAACGGTAGTGCAAGTGCCCCCATAGTGATCGGGTCACCCGTAGGCGTGAGGGCTGCAGTGAAAAAGAAGATGCAAAAAACCGCAATACGCCAAGGTTTCAACATCGCGCGCCCTCGAAGTATGCCAAGTAGATTCAGTGAAACTAGAACAACGGGTAATTCAAAAGCTAAACCGAAGACGAGAATGAGGCGAACTACGAAATCCAAGTATTCATCAAATCTCACCAAGTTCTCTAAAGTGCTAGGAGTGAAACCGAGTAGTACTTTCACTGCAAGAGGAAGAATGAAGTATCCAAGAATGACACCCATTGCGAAGAATGGAGTCGCAACTCCGATAAATCCAACTGTGTACTTTTTTTCGCGCTTGTGAAGCCCTGGGGCTATGAAAGCCCAGAGTTGATAAAGCCAGAACGGAGTAGCAAGAACGATGCCTGTAAGAAGAGCAACTTTGATTTTTAGATTGAGGGGACCAAGGACCCCGCCCACGAAAAGATTCCCGCACTCATTCGACCCGCTTGCCCGCGCGGCAGCGAGATCACATATCGGCAGCGTTAACCGATCAACAATCGGATTGTAGAAATTCCATCCAACCAGGGCAAAAAGTACGACGAAAAGAAGCGCTCTGACGATTCTTTTTCGAAACTCGGAAAGGTGTGCCAAGACCGGCATACGTCCTTCACGGTTACGTGCCATAACCGACTACTTCCCTAAATCAGAAGTTACGCCTTTGGTTCTTCTTCTTCCTTTTTGTCATCTCCTTCAAGGGCTTTCATCTCACTCTTGAAGATGCGCATAGAACGACCGAGCGATCGGGCTGAATCAGGAAGGCGCTTTGCGCCAAAGAGGACCAGAGCAAGCAGGAGGAGGACGATGATTGTTTGGCTGCTTGTCAGAATCAGTGATGTCATTTTTCCCCCAAGATTTTGTCGAATAAATCTCTCGGTCTCTGCCCGAGCTTTTCAAGGAGAGTTTATCAGGCGCTCGAACTCGAACAAAGACCCGCTATACAGCGAATTCTAAGTATTTCTGTATCTTCTCCGCACATCCAGAGAGACCCTTTACTGAGAGTATCAAGTCATTTACCGAAGCAAGAATTCGCACCAACCAATCCTCATCCCAAAACTCCAAGGTAAGCGTTACCGACTTATTCGAAATATCAAAGCGCGAATCCGTGATGAAGGCCCCATAGCGCTTGGTCCACCAAAGCGCTTCATCAGCGAGGACAATCTCGACTTGAAAAGGGTTTTCAATCTCAACACTTCGTCCAGTAATTTCCCCTTTGCCTATAACTTCTATCCTTTCCATACGAGTGAGGAAAAAATTACGCATGCCATTCGCTTCAGTATCGAAGGCTCTCACAAGGCCATGGCCGGAACGCCAATAGATTTCAAATGGCTCAACCTTCCTGGTTGACGCTTGCGAACCAGTTACTGGAAGGTATTGGAAAGCGATTGCGTCATGGTTGTGAATAGCGTTCAAGATGATCCGTTCGTTCTCCGAATCCCCAATGCTTACCTTGTTCATCCCATCATCACCCAGTAACTGCTCCACACGAGAGAGCAGGTGCAAAGTAGTTTTAGTAGTTGACTCCGGCAAATCAACGATGCCCAAGAGAAGTTTTAGGCCAAGGAGAAGTTTCACCGTTTGGGACGCATCCATCGCGGGAGGTAGATCGAGCGATTGAGCTTCTTGCACAGAAGCCATCTCCGAATCGATCGTGACCTCAATCAGTAAATCTGGTGTATACCCAGGCATTCCCGACATGAAAGCGATCTCTAAATCTCTCACCAGAATCTCAACAGGTACTTCGAACTCCCTTGCCAAATCCGAGAGTCTTTCGGCCCGGCCCCGGAGGTATGGAATTAATTCAAGGATTCGATTCACTCGCTCAAGAGCTGTCTCAGCGACCATTGGCTAATCTCGCCCTCAAGGTCTTGTATTCAAGAATGGCCTCTTCTGGAGATACGACTGTGAACTTTGATGTGATCGAAAGAAGGACCCTGAAGAGTCTCTGAAGGCTAGGCACTTGATAGACAAACTCGCAGAAGCCTTCGTCTTCAATTCTTTTATGCCCACCCTCGCCTTCAAAAAAAGGTGCGAACTGAGTCTCCACGCGAATGGTGACTTGTTCTAGCAGCTTATGAAATCCACTGAACTCTGCTTTAACGTCAACGGTCTCCGAATAGAAGGCACCCTCACCGGACTCGATTTCACCAAATATTTGGAAAAGGTTGAAGGTGCGCAGTTCATTCCTTTCATGATCGAATCCAACTAAGAACCACTCCTCCCCTTTTCGTCCAACAGCCCTCGGCGAGACAGTCCGGCTATTGACGCAGTCTCTCGATTCGCCTTGATAGTCGAAAGTAATCCTGCGCTTCTTTTGGATAGACACTAGGACATCTACAACGCGCGCATCAGGTAGGTCAAAGCCTTGACGTATCTCGATTAGAGGAGAATCTTCTGCAGGTTTGGACTCGGTAGCCGCCGCGAGAATTCTGCGCATGAGTCCTCTGCTCTGATTCGAATCAATCTTGCTTCGCATGAGTTCAGTTGCCGCATTGACGACGAGATATTCCTCTGCGTTGAGTGGACCTAGTTGAAAGCCGTATTCGGACTTGGAGATGCGATAGCCCTGTTCATCATCGAAGAGCGGGTCTAGCGATGAAACTTGAATCGGGATTCCGATCTTTCGCAAATCCTCCTTATCTCGTTCAAACATTCTCTCTCTGGCATCCACCGATCCGGAATACCCTGGAATCTCCCTGAGGATTTGACTCTTTTTCATAAAAGTTTTGGTTCCCAGGAGGGCGATGACGAGATTTAGCAGGCGTTCGGTTTTTTCATCGGTACCAAGGCTTAAAGAGTTTGGAGCGGCATCCACTCGCTTAGGTTACTGATCGAGCTCCATCTGGCAGATGACCTGTTGGAGAGACTGCTAGGGTTTCCCAGCTGATACAGAAACAACTAAAGGGTCGAGGACTATGAAACGCTTGTTATCGCCATTACTCGCTATCTGCCTCGCAGTTACCTTATCTGGCTGTGGCCTAGGAGATAAGACAGGAGAAACCGTGGACAGCTCTTCCAATCTTCCGGTCGTATCTGGAAACTTCGGCGAAGAACCATCCTTCGAAATCCCTCTGGTCGATCCCCCCGCTGATTTGCAAACCGTGGATCTAGTGGTCGGAACCGGTGCAACTGTTAATGCGAATTCCTTTCTAACCGTAAATTATTCGCTTAAGGCATGGAGTTCGGGTCAACTCGTTGAATCAAGTTTCAGCTCTGGTCCAGCAGAATTCCCGCTTTCTGGCGTAATCGCGGGATGGCAACAAGGACTCCTAGGAGTGAAAGAAGGCGGAAGAAGACTCCTCGTGATTCCACCTGATCTTGGTTACGGCGATCAAGGAGCGGGCGAAGCGATTCCTCCAGGGGAAACCTTGGTTTTCGTAGTTGATGTCATAAAGGCTGTTGGCTAAATCTCGCTGGAGTAGGCACCTTTCGCCGGCCGGCGCCTTCTTGCTAGGACGCCATCGCTGCCAACTCGTCTTGCAATGGTGAGGAACCCCGTATGGGCGTTCATCGAATGTTCAGGACGAACTGCTAGTCCTTCGTGATGCCAAGGTCTCAGTAGCGTCTCAAAACTCATTGGTTCTGAGAATGCAGAACTTTCCTTGATCTTCTCCGCAGTCCTCGATAACTGCGTTGTAGTCGCGACATAGACGATAAGAACACCGCCAGGTCTAAGGATTGCACTCGCGACATCAATTTGATCCCACGGTGCCAACATATCGAGGATCACTCGGTCAACATGCACTGAGAGTTCGCTAGTCGCGCTCGAGAAGTCATTGTGAATCAGCTTCCAATTTCCTGGTGATTTACCAAAAAAATCTTCGACGTTTTTCTCTGCTATACGGATGAAATCATCTCGGAGTTCGAACGATGCGAGAGAGCCGGATTCAGTGACAGCGTTAAGTAGGGCGATGCTAAGCGCACCACTGCCAGCTCCCGCCTCTACGACCTTCATCCCGGGGCGGATATCGCCATATCCAATAATGAGTGCCAAATCCTTTGGATAGATAATCGTTGCTCCACGCTTCATTCCAAGGACATAATCAGAGAGCAAGGGTTTGAAAGCTTGAAACTTCATTCCCGAACTAGTGATCAAAATAGAACCCTCTTTACGACCGGCAATATCATCATGCTTCAAGAAACCTTTATGGGTATGAAAAGTTTCTCCCTCAGTCAACGTGAAAGAGATCATCCTCCCCTTTTCATCCTGTAGCTGAATCCGATCACCGAATTCGAACTCACCGAGACTCAACTCACGACTCCAACTCTTCTCCAGCTTTCGTGCAATTCCTTAAGTTGATCAATCGAAACTTCCTCGAGCCCTGACCTGATGAAAATATTTGATGCTTGGGGAATCTCTTGAAAATGAGCAAGCGCAAGAACGAGGGCACCAGATGCCTGACCGGCGGTGACCCCAACCTTTGAATCCTCAACCACCAGACAGTCCATGGGATCTAACTCGAATCGACGGGCTGCTTCGATGTAAGGCAAGGGATCAGGCTTGGTTCGAGGTAAATCCCCAGCTGCAATCGCGAAGGAGAAAATCCCTGGATTAGCGTTGAGAACTAAATCCACTATCGGGCGATCACTTGCGCTGATCAGAGCCTGCGAGATCCCTAGTTCTTGAGCTTGCATCAGTAATTCATAAGCGCCGGGCATGAATGAAAATCCTGACGAGATCTTGCCAGTCATGCTCGCTACGAGCTCATTTCCAAACCATTCCTCTGGAAGATCACTCCCACTCTTCTCTTTCATATATCTGCAAACTCGCGAGAGCGGTCCCCCCAGACAAAAGTCTCCATCAACCTTGCTCCAGTTGTAACCAAAACCTGCCATCAATTCTCGTTCTGAATCGATCCACATCGGTTCTGAATCGATCAAGGTTCCATCCATATCCCAGAGAATGGCCTTAAGCGTTGTTGTATCAGTTCGCATTGAAGTACTTAGCCTCTGGATGGTGAACAATAATTGCAGAAGTGCTTTGCTCTGGGTGTAACTGGAACTCCTCGGAGAGTGCAACGTCGATACGCTCGGGTTCAAGCAACTCCATAATGAATTTTTGCTGTTCCAGATCAGGGCATGCAGGGTACCCAAAGCTATAACGAGAGCCCCGGTAGCCCTGATCCAAAATCGACGTTACATCTACTCCGTCCTCGCCAGCAAAACCCAGCTCTTCGCGAATCCGCCCATGCCAATGCTCTGCTAACGCCTCAGTGAGTTGAACCGAGAGACCGTGAAGTTCAAGATATTCACGATAATGATTGTTTTCAAAGAGTTTCGCTGTCGCCCGGGAAGCAGCATGCCCCATCGTCACAATGTGGAATGCGACAACATCAAACTCACCATCGGCCAACTCATCCTTCGCCCGGAAAAAGTCACTGATGCAAAGTCGACGATCTCTCGACTGCCTTGGGAAATTGAAGCGAACCCGCTCTTGACCCCTATTGCTTCCTTCATGCCATGTGACGACGAGGTCATTGCCATCGCTAAAACAAGGGAAATAGCCATAGACCACGGCGGGATCAATCCAACCTGCAGTCGTTGCTTCATTGAGAAGAGTGCGCAGTCGTGGGCGACCCTCTTTTTCGCACATCTCTTCGAATCTCCCGCGCGATCCATCCAATCCCCATTGGCCGACGAACAAGGCCCGCTCATCCAACATCGAAAGGTAATCTGCAAGTGGGACTCCTTTGATTACGCGTGAACCAAGGAATGGCGGCTTTGGTACTTCCACTCCACGCTGCACTTCACTGCGGCGTGAATCTTCCGCTCTGTTCTCTCGAATCTTCCGTTCGGTTTTGCGTTTTCGCAATGGTGGAAGTTCGGCACCCGGTTCACCGCGCTTGATCGCCATCAAAGTGTTCATCAAATCCAAGCCTTCGAATGCATCTTTCGCATATCGCACCGTGCCCGTGAACTCACCGGCGAGATCATCTTCCACGAAGGTTCGAGTGAGCGCAGCTCCTCCAAGAATTATCGGCCAGCGTTGGGCAAATCCTCGTGACGTGATCTCTCCTAGATTCTCTCTCATAATCACTGTTGATTTGACCAAGAGTCCACTCATTCCAATCACATCAACTCGCTCAGCTTCCGCAGCGTCGAGTATCTGATTAATGGTCTGCTTGATTCCGATATTTACGGTTCTATAGCCATTATTAGAAAGAATTATGTCAACCAGATTCTTACCGATATCGTGCACATCACCTTTAACCGTTGCAAGGAGCATCGTTCCTCTATCTTGTGCACTTGAACGCTCCATCTTGGGTTCCAAATGGGCGACAGCTTGTTTCATCACTTCTGCGGATTGAAGAACGAAGGGCAGTTGCATCTCTCCTTTTCCGAAAAGCTCACCCACCACCTTCATTCCTTCAAGAAGATGATCATTGATTATCTGTAAGGGCGCTAGACCTTCTTCCAGAGCAAGTTCGAGGTCTTCGGTCAAGCCTTTTCTCTCACCGTCGATAATCCGCATTTGAAGGCGTTCGCGAAGCGGTTTTGCCATCATCTCTTCGAATTTAGTCGCCTTCGCAGAGACCAACTCCACTCCCTCAAATATGGAGAGGAACTCTTGTAATGGATCGTAAACGCAGCGTTCACCCTCGAATTTCCGTCGGTCATAAATCAGATCTAAGGCCACTTGTCGAGCCCGCTCTTCGATTCGGGCCAATGGCTCTATCTTTGAAGGGTGAACGATCGCAGCAGTTAAGCCCCGTTCCATCGCTTCGTGAAGAAAGACCGAGTTAAGAACCACGCGTGCAGCCGGGTTCAAGCCGAATGACACATTGCTGACTCCAAGGACCATTTGTATCTCTGGATAAAGTCTTCTCAACTCAGCAATCGCATCAAGGGTCTCTATTCCGTCACGACGCGTTTCTTCTTGCCCCGTAGCTATCGGAAATGTTAAGCAATCAATCATGATTTCTTCGCGGTTCATCTGCCAATTTGAAACGAGGTCTTCGATCAGTCGCGTCGCTACTTTCACCTTCCACTCAGAAGTTCTTGCTTGTCCTTCCTCATCAATAGTTAATGCGATAACTGCTGCACCATGTTCTTTGACCAGGGGCATGATCTGAGCGAAGCGAGATTTTGGCCCAACTCCATCCTCGTAGTTGACCGAGTTAATGACGCATTTTCCACCAAGGGCTTCAAGCCCTGCTTTGAGTACGGCGGGTTCGGTTGAATCGAGAACTATAGGGAGAGTTACAGTTGTCGCAAATCGCGAGGCGATCTCAAACATATCGGACGCACCATCTCGGCCAACGAAATCCACCGAAAGGTCGATCATATGAGCGCCCTCGGCTATCTGATCTTTCGCGATGTCGACACAGCGTTGCCAGTCCTCTGCAAGAAGCGCATCCCGGAATGCCCGGGAACCATTTGCATTACTGCGCTCCCCAATCGCAAGATATGTGTTCTCTTGCCGAAACGGAACGAACTGATAGAGCGAGCTGGCTCCTGCCTCTGGATTCACCTGGCGATGAGCCATCTTGAAATCTTTGAATTGCGACGCGACTTTTGAAAGGTGTGTTGGCGTTGTGCCACAGCATCCACCGACGACGCGAACGCCATAGTCACGAGAAAATGTCTGGAGCGATGAAGCCAACTCCTCGGGACCCAAGTCATAGCGTGGGCCTTCCGGTGTGAGAACTGGAAGACCTGCATTCGGCATGCAGGAAAGTGGGAGATCAGTTGATTGAGAAAGTTGCCTGAGATGCTCCGACATTTCAGCCGGGCCGGTGGCGCAGTTCATCCCGATCAAATCCACATCAAGTGATTCGATTGTCGAGAGCGCCGCCAGTGTTTCGCTACCGAGCAACATCGTCCCAGTCATTTCAACGGTGATTTGAGCGATGAGAAGAACATCTCGATTCGCATTCGCGATTGCTTGACGCGTGCCGTTGATCGCCGCTTTGATCTGGAGTAGATCTTGTGCCGTTTCAATGATGACGGCATCGACTCCGCCATCAATCAGCCCACGAGCATTCTCATGATAGGCATCTTTGAGAATTGAGTACTTGGTATGACCTAAAGTGGGCAACTTCGTTCCGGGTCCGATAGAACCGAAGACCCATCGCGGGCGACCATCACGTGAGAAATCATCAGCAACTTCTCGTGCCACTTGAGCCCCTGCCAATGAGAGTTCGTATATCTCTGACTCAATTCCGTACTCCGCGAGGTTCGCAAGATTCGCGCCAAATGTATTTGTCTCTACCGCGTCGACTCCGGCGGAAAAGTAGGACCTATGAATTTCGGCGATCAGGTCGGGGCGCGAACGATTTAGGACCTCGTTACACCCTTCGTGCCCCTCAAAATCTGCGAGAGTCGGATTCGCACTCTGGATCATCGTCCCCATGGCGCCGTCTACAACGACAACTCGTTCTGCAAGGGCTAGGCGAAGCGAAGAGGGTTCTCGTCCAAATCGCGCCTTAGGTATTTCAACAGATTTCAGCGCGCTCATTGGTGCAAGGTTATCGTAAAGTACTTACATGCAGCAGATTGATGGTGTCCAACTGCGAAAACCCGTGATGATAGTTGCTTTCACGGGATGGAATGATGCAGGTGAATCCGCATCATCGCTGGTGCAACACCTGCTTGCTCACTGGGATCACCAACTCATCGCCGAATATGACCCGGAGGACTACTACGACTATCAGGTGAATCGGCCGTTCATTCGTTCCGAAGAGAATAAAGAGCGAGAGATTGTCTGGCCCACTACTCGTGTCTTCGCCGCACTTACGCCTCATTTACCAAATGATTTTCTTTTGGTGCTCGGAGCAGAACCGTCGATGAGATGGCAAGGATTCACCTCAGAGCTACTTGATATCGCAGACGATTACGAAGTGGATCTAGCGCTATTGATCGGAGGATTACTCGCAGACGTTCCGCACTCCCGCCCGATCCAAGTCAATGTGACAGCTGGAAATCCTGACGTCGCCGCAAGATTTGATGTTGAGCTCTCCACCTATCAGGGGGCTACTGGAATATTGGGCGTGATTTCTGATCAAGCATTTAAGCGAGACATCAACACGGTTTCTTTTTGGGCTGCTGTGCCACACTATGTTTCGACTACGCCATCGCCAAAAGCAACACTTGCTCTCGTTGAGTCCATTGAGGATTTCCTGGAAGTCGCACTTCCACAGGCCCAACTTCAAGATCTCTCTCTTGAATGGGAACGCACTGTCGACCGGATGGCCAGTGAAGACGCAGAGGTCGGTGAATATGTCAAAGAATTGGAAAAAAGCAAGGATGAGTCAGAGATACAAGAGGCAACTGGCGACTCGATAGCGAAGGAGCTTGAGCGCTTCCTTCGTCGCCACGAAAATGGTTGAGCTTCATTCAAACCGCCAGACCGAGGACCGAATCCAAGAATCTTGAAAGCTCGCCAGGATTCATCTCTTCATCTCCCGTAAGAGCACTTTCAAGATATTTATCCAATCGATGAAGCGCCGCAGGAGTATCTAAATCATTTGCCAATTCCGTGATGATTTCATCAATAACAGATCGATAGTTCGGTACTGCCTGCCTGCCAAGAACCGTTCTCAACCGAGCTAAGAGCGATTCACCTCGACCCAAGATTTCATCACTCCATTCTCGATCCGTTCGATAATGCCCCAACATCAACGCTATCCGTATCGCCATTGGATCAATACCGGTACTTGTCAGTCGTGAAACAAAAACGAGATTCCCAAGACTCTTGCTCATCTTCGCTCCCTGATAGCTGATCATCCCGGCATGGACGAAATGGTGGGCGAAAATCTGACCAGAAATCATCCTCCCTTGAAGAGCTGTCATGTAGTGATGTGGAAATAGAAGATCACTCCCCCCGCCTTGAAGATCTATCGACCACTCATTCGAAGTATCGGAATCCAGTTCTTGCGGGGTGCGCCATGCAATGGCGTTGCATTCAATATGCCAACCTGGCCTACCGCTACCGAATGAACTTTGCCACGAAGGCTCTCCATTAGAACTCTCCCGCCAAAGGAGCGGATCCAAGGGATGGTGTTTTCCCTCTCGCATTGGATCCCCGCCACGCGTTGCAAAGATTTCAATTGCTTCAGTATTTGAGAATGGTAGATCGTTGTAATCACCGAAACGCGATCCATCGAGATAGATTGAACCTTCCAGTTGGTAGGTCATCCCTGACTCAATCAATCGTTCAACCAGCATGATGATGCGCGGCATGGCTTCAGTGACTGACTCAAACCTCTTCGGCGGAAGGATTCTCATTGAGGCCATATCCGCTCGAAATAGGTCAACTTGATCCTGCCCTAGCTGCGACCACGCAACGCCATCTCGATTGGCTCGTTCAAAGAGTGGATCATCTATATCCGTGACATTCTCAATGAAATGTACCTCACGACCCATTGCGGTGAGATAGCGATGGACGAGGTCAAATGAGAGGTAGGTAGCGGCGTGACCTAAGTGGGTCGCGTCATAGGGAGTGATTCCACAAACGTACATGGTAAATGGTTCTCTGGAAGGGACGGGTTCAATGACTTTGCAGTAGCTATTGAAAAGAGAAAGTTCGGGAAACTTAATCTCCTTGGTTACGGGCGGAAGGGCGACTGCGGGCCAAGAAAGCATTAGCAGAGGGTACTAATCACTAAGAAGTTCATTTATTAGGCGTTGCTTCACTACACCGGAGGCCAAGGTACAGCCGGCCACTCTTCACTCGGTATTGGAAGGCAGTCTTGCTCCAAAAGCCTTGAGATACGGTGAAAGAGGGCTTCAATCTCAACCTCCACCAGATGAGTTTTAAGGATTCCAGTAATCTCATCGCGATCATCAATAGTTTTTCTCAAGAGAGCCCTCTCGCTCTCGGTCAGGTGGAGCCCTGAGAATTGCCAGAGCACGGTACGCAATTTGTCATCTTTATGGAAAGTCACGCCATGGTCGCAACCCAAGAGACGACCTTGCATGTCAACGAGCAGATGACCAAACTTGCGATCAGTGTTATTAATCATCGCGTCAAAGAGTGCTAGTTGGCGCAGTTGGGGATCTTCACTCTGTCCGAACTCGATGAAATCCAAATTCACATCTATCTCAATCCAACGCTGGACCATCCCGACGCCAAAGGGACCATCTCGCAGAATCGTCTCTGGAACCAAGTTCATTCCAAGATGTACGTTGAAAAGATAGGTAGCTACTTCACGGTCTGCCAATGTTCCTTCGGAAAAATCCCAGAGAGGCCGTTCACCAGCAACTGGTTTATAGATAACTTTCCCATACCCCTCAATCTCACCAAGAAGAGTGGCGTTAGAAGCATCAACTAAGCGATGCGTTACCTTCAGTTCTCCGATCTTCATCTCATCCGAGGAGACTTTCATCTGCGATAGCCATTAGCTCTCGGGCAAAGATGCCCACCCGGGTCAAGTGGCGACCCACAGAAGGTGCAGGGTCTCCTTCCAGCTTCGACTACCTTGATAGTTCTTCGAGCGAATTCTGCGGCTTGATCCAGTGTTACTTTCGCTTCCACAGTTGCAAGGTCGTCACTCGTCGCTTCACTCTCATCATCGATTCCGATATCTGCTGGAATCTCAGTGGCTGAGAAAAGTAGCGAAGACTCATCCTCATCCCACGTGAGGCTCATCGAACCTATTGCAAATTCGCTCTCGACCGGCGACTCGAGAGGTGCATCGTCATTGCTCTGCAAGGTGTATCCAATTCCATAACGACGCTTCACCTCACGAATGATTTCCCGCATACGTTCCGCTAGCGCTGCTGCTTGAGCTTTCTCTAGTTTAAAACTTCTAAGCTCTCCAGCTGTCCTAAGTTGCAGGAAGAATTCCCGTTCACCTGGCATCCCCACTGTCCCAACGACAAAGCGTTGAACCGAATCGAACTTGAAATTCACCTACTCACCACCAACTTGAAATCCCTTGCCTGAAGCGATCGGTGGCGTCGAGGCGACCCGATTGAAATAGAGGAGGCGGGGAGTTTGTGATTGTGATTGTCGGGAGAATTCGATCTGTAACCGAGAGTACGAAGCGGGGAAAATCTGAAGTTGCTGGAAGCTTGCAAAATCCCTACCCAGCAATTCGTTGATCAATATTCTGATGATGTCGCCATGAGAGCAAATAACTATGCGTTCTCCTCCCCATCCGAAAAATCTGGATCGAAACGAAGATATTCGCTCTCTACACTCCTCAAAGCTCTCACCACCAGGGAAACGAAATCCAAGCGGGTCTCGTTGCACCTTCTTCCATCCAGGCAGGAGCGACAATCGCTTCAACGATTTATCACTCCATTTTCCGTAGTCCATCTCCATGATTTCATCCGACGTTTCATATCCTCTGACTCCAGCCAACTCCATTGTTTCTCTGCAACGAATAAGCGGAGATGAGATGGACCGGGTTGGTTTGAAATCCGCGATCAAAGGAAAGAGTCCTTGCGCTTGTTTCCTTCCCTCTGGGCTCAATGGATTGGGTTCGATCCGCCCCGCAAGTTTTCCTTTGGTGTTTGCGATAGAGGTTGCATGCCTAATCACAAGAAGATCCAGAGTCCTACCACTCTTCTTGTTCATCAGGGCAGGTTACTTCGCTTTTGATGGGGCGACATCTCGGCTTGCACTTGACCAGAGGCTTCGTGTGTCGTACTTCTTGCTCCCTTCATTGACCCAATAACCTCACGTCATGCAGAAGAGGCGGTTAGGTACCACAGGACTAGATGTAAGTCGTCTGGCGCTTGGGACCATGACCTGGGGACGAGATACCGATGAACATGAAGCGGCCAATCAGTTGAGAGATTTCCTCGACGCAGGTGGAAATCTGATTGATACCGCGGCGGTTTACGGGGATGGCGATAGCGAGCGAGTCATCGGAGGTTTTCTCGGAACTCTGGTGGATCGGGATGATCTCCTCATTGCAACAAAAGCAGGCATATCCTTCAAAGATGGTCTTCGCAAGGTAGATAACTCTCGTAGTAATCTCTTGAAAGATCTAGATCGCTCTCTTGATCGCCTTGGAATTGAGAGCGTTGATCTATGGCAGATTCACACCTTTGATGAGAATGTACCGCTTGAAGAAACTCTCTCAGCCCTCGATCTCGCGCTAACTTCGGGGCGTGCACGATACGTAGGTATCTCGAATTTCAATGGATGGCAGACCGCGCGTAGTGCAACCATTCAAAATCCTTTCTTAGGGAAGGTGGCCCTTGCTTCAGTACAAAATGAATACTCGCTTTTGAATCGTAAAGTTGAAGATGAGGTTCTTCCTGCTTGCAAAGCCCTTGCTCTCGGATTCCTTGCATGGTCTCCACTTGGACGAGGCGTCCTCACCGGAAAATATCAAGGTGGAATGCCTGCCGATTCCCGAGGCGCAAGTCAACACTTTGCTTCTTTTGTAGAGCCCTACTTGGACCGCAGATCGAAAAAGATCACTGAAGCTGTCGTAGTCGCGGCCGATGGCCTAGGGCTTGCTCCCCTCGAGGTAGCCATCGCATGGGTCAGAGATCGGCCCGGCGTTTCGAGCGCTGTTATTGGTGCTCGAACGGGGGCGCAGCTCAAGGGAGCATTGCGTTCGGATGAAATCGAGCTTCCGCTACCTGTCATCCAAGCACTCGAGGATGTTTCCGCGCATCAATCGTTGTAGACAAAACGCAGAAAGCGAATTCTGATTCAATATCAACAGTTGACTAAGAAATGATGCAGTGCCCTCACGCCAAAATGGAGGCCGGCAACAGGAACTCGTTCATCCACACCGTGAAAAAGTGACATGAAATCAAGATCCGCTGGGATCTTGAGCGGACTAAACCCGTAGCCCACGATGCCGAGGTCAGAGAGAGCCTTATTGTCCGTACCGCCACTCATGAGGTAAGGAACTGGAGTTCCCTCGGGGTCTTCGCTCTTTATCGCTGCGCACATGGCATCGACAAGTGGACCTTGGAAATCCACCTCCAAAGCCACATCCCGAGTCATCATCTCAATCGAGACATCGGCCCCAATTAGCCCTTTTATTGTGTCAAGGAGCTCACTTTCCATGCCAGGCAAGAATCTTCCATCAACAATCGCAGTAGCACTTTGCGGGACGACATTGGTCTTATAGCCGGCCTGCAACATCGAGGGGTTCGCTGTATTTTGAAGCGTTGCACCAATCATCTTGGCCATTCCACCGAAATATTTCAGGTATTTACGAAGATTCTTCGGGTCGAAGCTCTCTCCCATAGCCTCGGCAACTTTCGCCATGAGAATACTTGCTGTTTTGGTTGGACGTTCAGGCCATTGATGACTTCCAATAGCTGAGACGGCATCAGCAACTTTCACTACTGCGTTATCTGTCGTAATCATCGAGCCGTGACTTGCGGTCCCAGTAGCAGTCAGTTTCAGCCAGTTGATGCCCTTTTCCGCAGTTTCGATCAGGTACAGCCGCTTGCCATTAGGAAGAGTTAGTGAGTACCCGCCAACCTCGGAGACTGCCTCGCTACATCCGGAAAAAATCTCTGGGCGATTCTTAACCAGCCATCGACTTCCGAAGATGCTTCCTGCTTCTTCATCAGCAAAGAAGGCAAGAACAATGTCGCGTGGTGGTTTGTAACCCACCTCCGCCCAAAGTCTGACGATTGCAAGGATCATGGCATCCATGTCCTTCATATCTACCGCGCCGCGACCCCATAACGCACCATCTTTTATCTCACCTGAGAATGGATCGACTGACCAATCCTTGGCATCCGCCGGAACCACATCAATGTGTCCATGAAGCACCAATCCAGGTCGTGAACGATCACTTCCCTCGATTCTTGCAACAACGTTGCACCGATTAGGAGCAGTTTCGATAATCTCGTTCTCAATGCCGACTTCAGAGAGTAATCCGGCGACATACGTGGCAACTTCTCTCTCGTCGCCTTTTCCTTCACCGTAGTTAACACTTGGAATGCGGATGAGCTCTTGGCAAATTCGAAGCACTTCTGACTCAAGTTTTGCAATTTGAGATGATGAAAGGACCATCGACATATGGCAGAGGGTAGTCGTCAAGTGCTACTTTGTTCGAGAGTCAAAGAGGATTGCCGATATTCGACCCCAATTTCTCGGTGCTAATATTCGCGTCTTCAGTCCGGGTGGCGGAATTGGCAGACGCGCTAGCTTGAGGTGCTAGTGCCCGATAAGGGCTTCGGGGTTCAAGTCCCCGTTCGGACACGTAGGTTAGGGGAATTCAATGGTTGAAGAAGCTTCGCGCCAATCCCCTCTCTCTGATTACATCGTCAATGTTCCCGACTATCCAAAAACCGGGATCATCTTTAAAGACATCACTCCCCTTCTTGCTGATGCCAAAGCGCTTAAGAGATCGATTGTTGGTTTAGCCGAGAGACTCAACTCGCAAGGAATCGATCGAGTTGCGGGCATCGAAGCTCGTGGATTTATCTTGGGCGCTGCAGTAGCCGCCGAGATCGAGGTTGGTTTTATCCCATTACGCAAACCCGGCAAGTCACCCCGAGAAGTTCACTCGATTCGATATCAACTCGAATATGGATTCGATGAACTACAAGTCCATAAGGACTTGATCGAAGGCGATATGAAAATTGCCATAATCGATGATGTTCTAGCTACTGGGGGAACTGCTGTGGCAGCGATAGATCTGATTGAAAAGGCTGGCGCTCTTGTCAAGGGTTTTGGCTGTCTACTAGAACTTGAATTCCTCAATGGCAGGAAAGCGATTGCATCGAAGTATCCTGGCGTGCCCGTAGAAGCCTTGGTGAAACAATGAGCGGATTGAGTGGTTTGGATTTTCGATGGCGGAGCTGATCTACTACTGCGGAACAATGGATTCAGGTAAGTCCACACTCGCCTTACAAACGGCTCACAACCATCAAAGTCGGGGGCGTCAAGGTTTAATCTTCACATCAAAGGATCGAGCAGGGACTGGCACTATCTCTTCTCGACTTGGACTCCGATCTGAGGCGATTGAAGTGGCGCCGGATCTGGACATTCATAAATTTGTAGTCGAGCAGTTATCGATCGGGTCGCGTATTGATTATGTGATCTGCGACGAAGCTCAGTTCTACCAAGAGACTCAGATCGAGCAACTTGCCAAGATTGCTGATGGACTCGGAATTGATGTCTATGCGTTTGGGATTCTCACTGATTTTCGAACCAAGCTCTTTCCCGGGTCTGCGCGGCTAGTTGAACTCGCAGACCGCGTCCAAACCCTTCAAGTTGAAGCTCTCTGCTGGTGTGGCGAGAGGGCAACCCACAATGCTAGAACCGTCAATGGAACTATGGTCACGGAAGGTGAACAAGTAGTTGTCGGAGATGTTGCCACTGACGTGCCCAACCAAGTTGCTTATGAAGTCCTATGCCGGCGACATCACATGCGAAAAGTCGTTACAGGATCCTCGAAGGAACCGTTGGTACAGAAAAGCTCAGAACCACTTCCCTTTCAAAATTGAAAAATCAGAAATCAAATTGCGAGTAGGCCGGCGAGAATAGGTGCTATAAAAATCGCTGGAAGTAGATTTCCAACCGCGATCCGTTTGATCCCCATCGAACCCAGGGCAATCCCAATCAAAAGCAACCCTCCCGTGATCGTGAGAGCTTGAACTTGCACTGGAGTCAAGACTTCACCAAGACCAAAACCAACTCCAGTCCAAGTAAATTGATAGAGACCAACTGGGATAGCAGAGAGTCCGACCCCCCACCCGAACGATGCAGCAAACATAATCGACATGAAGAAATCTAGAGTGCTCTTGAGTACCAGTAGCTCTATCCCTTCGCCCATGCCATCACTTATCCCACCAAGGACTGCCATGGGACCAACGCCAAAAAGGATCGATGCGGCGAGAAAACCTTCCACAAAACGAGGGTTCTCATCCCTCGAGAATCGTCTTCGAAGTCGGTCACCGAAATTTTCCAATCGTCGCTCGATTCCACTCCAATGCCCAAGGGTTGCACCAAGCGCCAAAGAAAATAGGATGACAAGTATCGATACACCACGAGCAAAAGAATCTTGAAAATCGCGATCCCAAAATGTACGAAGCGAATCAGCGGCTGCGATAAGCACTACAAAACCCATTGCCTGTGTGAGGAGATCGCGTAAATCAGAGTGAAATCTCTTGCCCATCACTAATCCAAGAAGTGTGCCCAGGATTATCGCGGCTATATTTATGAGTGTTCCGCTACCGATGATCACCTCCGAAGTCTAGACTGCGCAGACAATGATGCTTCACTCATGGTTTCGCTTCTTCACTCCGCATAAATCGATCCCTAAAACTCCGTGGACTGCAGATCACCAATGGCAAGTATCGCCACTTCGCATTTTTATTCTTGTTTCGGGTCTAGCTTTATTTGGCATTGGCGATGCACTCGTGATCTCATCCGATATCGGAAATGCACCTTGGTCAGTTCTCGCGCAAGGAATTTCGCTGCGTCTTGGCATATCGATTGGACTTGCGACGGTACTAGTAGGCGCCGTTGTCCTACTCTTCTGGGTTCCTTTGAAACGGCGCGTCGGCCTTGGAACAATCACGAATATTTTCGTGATTTCGGTCTTTATCGATTTCGGACTTTTCATCTTCCCCACCGCCCCCAATCACCTCTCTGGTATCGGTTATGTACTTGGTGGGACCCTTTTGGTGGGTCTTGGGTCCGCGCTCTACCTAACCTGCGGCCTTGGCGCTGGCCCGCGAGATGGGCTGATGACGGGTCTTCATGAGAAAACGGGTGTGAGAGTAGGTCGAGTTCGCCTCACCCTTGAGGTGATGGTCTTGTTCTCAGGCGCACTTCTCAACGGAACTTGGGGTCTTGGAACCGCACTTTTCGCATTGTTTATCGGCCAATCGGTCGCAATCTGGCTGGGTGTCGTAGCCCGAAGTACCGCTAAGTAGCACATAGGTTTGGGCCTTCCCCAATACTTCCCTTTTTCTTCCTATTCACCTTCCCCCGGGGTCGAAAACACCCCCGTCACCAAAACAGAAAGGTAAATCGTGCTCGATAAATATTTCAAAATCACCGAGCGTGGTTCCACTATCTCCCAGGAGATTCGAGGTGGATTCGTAACGTTCTTCACGATGGGTTACATCGTGGCGTTGAATCCGTTAATTCTCGGAGGGGCAGATGCCAAGGGTAATTTCCTTGGTGGGGGAACCGCAGGTCCAAACATCGCAATGGTCGCTGCAGCTACGGCACTCATAGCTGGAGTGATGTCCATTCTCATGGGAGTTGTCGCAAACTTCCCGATTGCTATCGCAACAGGTCTTGGTCTCAACACCTTCGTTGCGGTAGGTATCGCAGAGCTCCCAGAAATGACGTGGGCTGATGCGATGGGTCTTGTAGTCCTGGAAGGACTCATCATCCTCATTCTCGTCCTTACCGGTTTTCGAATTGCGGTTTTCAAAGCAGTTCCAAGACAACTGAAGATCGCAATCTCAGTGGGTATTGGACTATTCATCGCCCTTATCGGGTTGGTTGATGCAGGGTTCGTCCGAAAGACTCCTGGATCGGGTCCTGTTCCGGTGGCACTCGGCTATGACGGCAAGCTAGTCGGATGGCCAGTGATCGTCTTCGCATTCGGCGTAATTCTTACAATCGCACTCTGGGTTCGTAAGGTAAAGGCGGCGCTCCTCATCGGCATCGTCGTCTCGACTCTCCTTGCGATCGTGATTGAAAGAACCTTCAAGATCGGTGCGAATTTCATCCCCAAAGGCGTCATCGACGGAGCCTTCGGTGGCAAACTGCCGCAGACCTATTTTGATGCAGGCGGGATCGTCCTCGAGAATGGCGATTTCGTAAATTCCAAAGGTTGGGGCTTGAACGTTCCCGCAGTTCCAAGTGCTGTCGTTGAGACACCAAATTTCGATCTCTTGGGTCAGTTCAGCCTCTTCGGCTCAATCAGCAAGATCGGTATCGTCACCGTGGTCTTGTTGGTATTCACACTCTTGTTGGCCGACTTCTTCGACACGATGGGCACAATGACCGCTATCGGTCAGCAAGCGGGCCTAGTCGACAAGGAAGGCAATGTTCCTAACGCAAACAAGATCCTGATCGTTGACTCTCTCGCTGCAACCGCAGGTGGAGCAGGTGCTGTCTCATCGAACACCTCTTACATTGAGAGCGCATCGGGAGTTGGTGAAGGCGCACGAACTGGTCTTGCATCTGTTGTGACTGGAATCCTCTTCCTACTCACTACATTTCTTGCTCCGCTAGTCAAAGTTATTCCATACGAGGCGGCTGTTCCAGCTCTCATCATCGTCGGTTTCTTGATGATGACTCAAATCAAAGAGATCGATTGGCAAGACTTCGGCATTGCAATGCCGGCTTTCTTGACGATCATCTTGATGCCATTCACTTACAACATCGCTGTTGGCATTGGAGCAGGCTTCGTAACACACGTTGTCATCAGACTATTCCAGGGGCGCGCTAAGGAGATTCACCCTCTTCTTTGGTTTGTTTCTGGACTATTTATGGTGTATTTCCTTTCGTCACCAATAAATATTTGGTTGGCATAGGACTTCAAAGCTAATCGCCAAACGGCGAGTGACGAGGGAGGGGCTTTCGCCCCTCCCTCGTTTGCTTTCCCTCACTCAGGCTTTATTTCAGATTCCAAATCACCAATCAATAGGTTCGGCTAATAGTGCATTGACCTTGCTAAAAGGTTTTGAGCCGAAGAAGCCTCTATGTGCCGATAACGGGCTTGGATGTACTCCGGTGATGGATCTTCCCGCGAAGAGATGACTCACCTCGCCCGCATTTTTACCCCACAAGATGGCCGCAGCGCCCGAGGTTGCGCTTATTTCACAGATCCGATTGGTGATCTGAGCCCAGCCAAAGCTTTGATGAGAGTTCGATTCCCCTTCATTGATGGTGAGAGTTCTGTTCAGAAGCATGACGCCCTGCCGCTCCCAGTCCATCAGATCGGGAGTGGGCACCTCGCCGTCAACATCGTCTACTTTCTCTCGAAAGATATTTTTCAAAGAGGCAGGTAACTCTCTACACTCCTTCGGCACAGCGAAGGATCTTCCTATGGCAAATCGATGATCTGGATAAGGATCTTGTCCGACGATCACTACCTTCACCGATTCTGGCGGGATCGTTAGCGCTGCAAAGACGTCCCTCTTATCCGGCAAAATTCGCTTTCCGCGTCCTATTTCGTCTTCTAACCTCGCTTCGATTTGAATCAGAAGCTCTTCGAATCCCTCTAAATGTGACCGCCAAGATTGCGGAATCAGATCAACGAGCGAGGGCGAAGTAGCGCCCATCACGAACTTCCAGTCTTATCTGATTTTGATAAAGCGCTGACAGAGTCTGCTCGGTAAGGACTTCCCGGATCTCTCCTTGTGCAAAAACAGAACCTGATTTCAGTATCAATATGTGAGTCGTACCTCTTGGTATCTCCTCAAGATGATGTGTGACCATAACTGTTACTGGTGAAGCGGGGTCTGAGGCGAAGTCTCCTAACCGTCCCAGGAGGTCCTCGCGACCACCTAGATCTAATCCTGCTGCCGGCTCATCGAGAAGAAGCAGTTCAGGATCTGGCATAAGGGCTCGCGCGATCATTACCCGTTTTCTCTCGCCTTCACTCAGAGTTTGGAAAGTGCGATTTGCAAGCTCCTTTATTCCGAAGGCATGTAAGAGTGCACTCGATCGCGATTCATCCCACAAGTCGTACTCTTCGATCCACCGTCCAAAGACTGCGTAAGCCGAAGAAAGGATTAGATCTGAAACTTTTTCATCACCCGGGATCAGATCTAAAGAAGAGCTCGAAGCGATACCGATACGTGTCTTTAGTTCACTGGTATCGACTCGCCCCAATTTTGATCCAAGAATTTCAGCGCTTCCGGAGGTAGGAAAGATATAACTTGATAGAACACTCAGCAGGGTTGTCTTTCCTGCCCCATTAGGTCCGATAACTACCCATCTCTGCCCTGGCATCACTTGCCATGACACTTTCGACAGGATTAGCGAGCCCGAACGTGAGACCGTAACTTCGTTCAGTTCAATCAACGGCTGCATAGGTGGCAAAGATATCGCGACCGCTAACCTTCGCCAGTGAGATATCGCCTCCTGATGATGGATGTCGATTCGACTCTTATCGACCAAGAAGTGATTGACGAGCTGGCGCGAATTGCTGGTCTAGGCGATGTTGTAAGTCAGATCACGGCAAGGGCCATGGCAGGTGAGCTCGATTTCGAAAGCGCGCTACGGGAGCGCGTCAAACTCCTGAAAGGACAGCCACTGTCGATCCTCGACGAAGTTCAGCAGAGGATCACCCTGACTCATGGTGCGAGAGAACTTCTTGCAAGTTTGCAATCTCAAGGTGTCAAGGTTGGTGTGGTTACTGGAGGCTTCGAGGAGGTAATTCTTCCCATTGTGGAAGATCTCGAGATCGATTTTCTTCGCGGAAACAAACTAGGTGTAGAGAATGGTTCACTAACGGGTGAAGTCGAAGGAAGCATAATTGGTCGCAATGAGAAAGCAGAGGCGTTGAGGGATTTTTCTTCCTCTTATGCAATTCCACTCGGCGAGACGATAGCTGTTGGTGATGGAGCAAACGACATTGAGATGATCAAGAGTGCTGGACTTGGAATCGCCTTCTGTGCCAAAGAAGTTCTTCGCGTGCAAGCAGATATCTCGATAGAGATTCGCGACTTAAAACTCGTCTTGGATTACTTTCTTTAGAGCCGGCAAGCGTGAATGTCGGTTACCAGAATTCCACGAGCTCCAACCTCATAGAGTTGATCCATCACTTGATGGACCTCTCGCCTGGGAACCATTGCTCGTACTGCAACCCAATCGGTCTTTTGCAGCGGCGAGATTGTGGGCGATTCAATGCCTGGGGTGATTGTGCAAGCTTTATCAAGATTGTTACGGGTAACGTCATAATCCACAAGGACGTATTGTCTGGCAATAACGACTCCTTGCAGTCTTCGCAGAACCAGTTCGAAATCACTTCTCTCGCCACGAGCAATGAGAATCGCTGAGCTTTCAAGAATCGGTTGATCAAATGCCGCGAGCCCAGCTTGCCGAAGCGTGCTTCCGGTGGAGACTACATCCGCAATGAGATCGGCTACACCAAGGCCAACAGCACTTTCGACCGCTCCGTCCAGATGCACGATATCGGCACTTACTCCACGATCTCGCAGGTACTTCGCAAGCAAGTTGGGATAAGCAGTAGCAATTCTTTTTCCTTCTAAGCTATTACTGGAAACCCCAACCGGGCCGGCTAATCTAAATGATGACCGTCCGAAGTCGAGGTCAAGCAGTTCAACAGCCGAGCTTTCGCTATCGGCAAGCAGATCCCTACCGGTCACGCCAAGATCTAGTTCGCCATTTCCTACATATGTGGCTATATCTCTTGGGCGCAAGTAATAGAACTCGACATCATTGGTGGGGTCGAGGAATATTAAATCCTTTACGTCCTGACGTTGGCGAAAACCGGCAGCTTTGAAGATTTCGATTGCGGACTCTGAAAGTGAACCCTTATTTGGTAGAGCAATTTTCAGGGTCATCAGAGACGCTCATAAACTTTGGCCAGAGGGATCTTTCGAGCGACCATCATCACTTGCAGGTGATAAAGCAACTGACTTATCTCATCCGCCAAGCGATCATCACTCTCATGTTCTGCAGCGAGCCAAACTTCGCCCGCCTCTTCCAAGATCTTCTTTCCTATCTCATGAACTCCCGAGTCAAGGAGTTCAACCGTTTTTGATTGTTCCGGGCGAAACTGAGCTCGCTCACTAAGTTCAGAGAAGAGTTGATCGAAAGATTTCATGCACGGATTCTATCTTCTTGACGCCAACGCTCGCTTCCGTAATTCCTCCACTATTCCAGCGGGGTTCTCACTCTTGTAAACAGCGCTTCCAGCAACGAAAGTATCGGCCCCTGACGCGCTCGCTTCATCGATTGTGGCGAGAGCAATTCCCCCATCAACCTGGAGCCATGTATGTGCGACGTCTTTGTCATCAATCCAACTCCTGAGCGTTTGCACCTTGGACATCATCTCTGACATGAAGCTCTGACCACCGAACCCTGGCTCCACAGTCATCACTAGGACCATATCCACCTTATCAAGAATTTCTTTCACTACTGCGACTGGTGTGGCAGGTTTAATCGCAACTCCACACCTAACACCTTCTGCCTTAATCAGACTGATTGTCTGTGATAAATCCTTTGTCGCTTCGAAATGAACTGTGACTGAAAAAACGCCATTTGACTTCAAAGTTGCGTACTGAGGACCCCAATAATCAGCCTCGTTGACCATGAGATGCAGATCAATCGGCAGGAGCGATTGCTTTACGATTTTTCGTGTTTGCTCAAATGAATAAGTGAAATTCGGTACGAATTTATCGTCCATGATGTCAAGGTGTATGAAATCCGCAACCTCCTTGACTCGCTCAATTTCTTGCGCAAGGTTGTTTTGATCGGCATTGAGGACTGAGGGGCAAATTCTTACAGTCATCATTTCCCCCTTTGTAATAAGGCTAGAAACATACCGTCGGTGCCGTGTTCGGCAGTCATGAGTTGCATCATGCCATCTGCTGCTACAGAACTTCTGAATCTTTCGCTGAGGTTTGCTTTTTCGATTGGCAATACCCTGAAGTCAGGATGGAATTTAAGGAAATCCGCTACCTGAGCCCTGGTTTCCAGCGGATGCGGTGAACATGTCACATAAAAGATGATCCCACCAACTCGTACCAGTTTTGCAGCTGAACCTAAAAGTTCTCTTTGGAGTTTCACCAGAGATTTCAGGTCAGCTTCGCTCCTTCGCCACCTTGCATCAGGTCTTCTCCTCAAAGCGCCAAGGCCGGTACAGGGCGCATCCAGGAGAATGCGATCGAAGGAATTCTCAGCAAAGCCAGATTCCCTCGCATCCTTAACCGAGATTTCAAACCCGTTACTCCTCTTGCGTATCAGTTCAGCGCGATGTGGGTGCAGTTCGATGCCACGGAGTCGAGACTCGTTAAGAAAATGTGCAAGGTAGGCAAATTTTCCGCCCGGTCCGGCACAGAGATCTAGCCAATTGAGCTCGTGTTCTGGATCAGTAGCGAGGGCGATTTCGCAGACCAGTTGAGAGCCAAAATCCTGTACAAAGCTCCTACCACTCTTGATTGAGGAAACTGCCGATGGCGGCTTCGTGAGGGTGTAGCCAAAGGGAAGACTCATCTCGCGGATGCCTTCCTCTTGAGTTAATGGATCGAAAGAGACTGCCTGCACCTGGGCGCTTTGATTATGACTCGACAATTCATCAAGCAATGCATCGCCTTTAAGCAAGAGTGAGAAGGCATCAACAATCCATTTAGGGTGAGAAGTCCTGATTTCTAATGAGAGGTCAACCTCTTCTTTCAAGCCCTCTCTTTCTCGGCAAGCTCGGCGAAGTACGGCGTTGACGAAACTTGATCGGGCCTTTCCAAGAACCATCTTCGAAGTATCCACATACTCATTTACCAACGCATAATCTGCAGTAGTCATAAAAAGAACTTCGTAGATGCCAAGACGCAACAACTCACGTGTTTCATCATCGACTGGTCGTTCAATAAGGCTTTCAACTGCATGATCTAAACGGGAACGCATTCTCGTGCTTCCGAAAATAAGTTCTGTTGCAAAAGCCCGCTCTCCGGGTTTTATCCGTTCGTGCACATCATCTATCGTCAAGTTGATGTAGGAATCATTCTTAGCAGTGTCCCTGAGGAATTCCCAAGCTGCTCGCCTCGTCTTCACCTCACTCAATTGGATGCGCCTGTCTGAGATCTCTCCCGCGGAGAAATTCCGACCCACTCATCTCACGTTTCCCTTCAGGAGTGATCTTCTCTATTTCGATCGACCCATCTCTCGTGCCAATAAGTAACTTCCCATGCTCGTCCGTTATGTGATTCTCTTCAACTTTGATAGATGATGGTCGTGCCTTACTGATAATCATTCTCTGTCCTCGATAAAGAAACCAAACCCCCGGTTGCGAAGTAAAAGCCCTTATCTGGGCCATAAGTTCTACTGAGGTTGAGCCGAGCCTGAGGCGTAGCTCTCTCTTGTCGATCTTTGGCGCATTACTTGATTGACCCTGCTGAGGTATAGGCGCGATCCTTCCTTCGATCATCGCAACCGCATCCATCAGTTGTGTCGCACCGATTTCCGCCATTCGTTCTAAGGCCTCAGTTGCGCACTCATCTTGCGCATATGTAAACGAAGACTGTACATAGATAGGACCGGTATCCATGCCACGATCTATCTTGAATGTCGTCACTCCCGATTCTCTCTCTCCTGCGAGCAGAGATCTTTGCACCGGTGCCGCTCCGCGCCACAAAGGAAGCTTTGAAAAATGAATGTTGAGCCAACCATGCAATGGAAGTCCGAGGGCCTCTTCTTTGATTAAGCGGCCATAAGCAAGTGTCACCACGAGATCCGGCCCCAGGCTTTGTAAAACTTGCTGGAGATCACCGTCGCTCTCCGGGGCAAAGCACGGAATACTCCCCCATTCTTTTGAGACCAATTCTCGGAAGGGATTGGGTTTTGCACTTCCACTTCTTCCTTTTGGCTGATGTGGCATCGTGATGAAGCCAACGATTTCGTTCTGGGAATGCTCAAGTGCTTCTATGACGACGCGAGCGAGTAGAGAAGATGAAGCTATTGCTATCTTCACTTGCGATGCCGATTCTTCACATCACCAATCCACGTGTCGAGTGCGGTGATAACTTGATCACTGGTGCGCCCTGTTCTTGAAACCATTCCGATGCTCGAATTTCCTTCATTGCGGCCTTGCGGTTCTCCGGCTTCATTCGATCGATAAAAAGGACGCCGTCGAGATGATCAACCTCATGTTGAAGTGCTCGGGCTAAGAACTCGCTCCCATCAACCACAATTGGTTCACCATGCATCGTGAATCCTTTGGCGACCGCACGCAAAGCCCTCGGCGTATCAAAATGGATTTCCGGGAAGGATAAACAACCCTCTTCGCCGTCCTGCATTTCGTCGGAGAGATCCAAGGTGGGATTTATCAAGTGCCCCAACTCCCCATCAACATGCCAAGTGAAGACTCTCAGGCCGACTCCGATTTGTGGAGCAGCAAGGCCAGCTCCCGGTGCGTCGAGCATCGTTTCGGTCAGATCTGCAACCAAAGTTCTGAGCTCTTTGTCGAAGGCCGTGACTTCGCTGGCGCGGGTGGTCAGTACTGGGTCTCCGAAATGTCGAATAGGTTGAATCGCCACTATCGAATCTTACAGATAATCGGGCTCAAGTATGAATGAAATCGGCGACAATCGCTTCGAACTTCTCAATCTGATCACACCTTGCAGTAACTGCAAGAGTTCGAAGCGTCTATTTCTCGAAACCTTGACCAAGAATTTTGATTCTTGAATTGGAAAGATGAAACTTGCCTTCTCGGCGAAAAGTCGGTCGCCTTCCAGATTTGTTCTCAATCGTGAGAGAACTGAAGGTTCACCGCGAATCTCGGCTACAACAGAAAATGGAGGCAAGTTGAGATTTCGACGCTCCTTGAGAGATTCAGCCAAACTTTGTGAATATTCGCCACTTCGTATCGCTCGAAACTCGGGATGGCCCGCATCTAAATCCGCGAGGACAACTCCATCTTTGGGGGAAAGAAGTCCTAACGCCCGCCCCCACCGGACTCTCGACTCTTCATGATTTGTAAACGATGGCGAATTGAATAGTCCATTGCCACCTATCAGAGCGATTATTTGATATCCGGATGCCCTTCCAGATTCATCAACGATAATAGGTTCACATCCATGTGTAGCGAGCACAATGAGTGCTCCGGAATCCGATTGCCTTATTTCAGGCTTGTACGAATCCGAATTTGAAAGCATCACCGTTGACCCCGAAATGCTTTTGCCCAGAGTCAGAGCCCACTTCTCTGCTCCACCTTTGTATGAGAGGAACTTCTCTCCGTGACAGTGTTTACAGCGGGGCGTCAAGATCACTTTCGCGCAACGGGAGCATTCCAGATGACCTCCCCGCTCCCTCATCCTCATTGGAAACCCACAATCACAGCGCAAGACATTCTTACAGAGAGCACAAAGCATTGATGAGACGAAGGACCGATCATTGATGCTCACCAAGATATTTGATTTGGAACGTGGTGGAATCAACTTGGCGATGGTTTTAACCAATTCGCTTGAGTTCACTGATCGAACATTGCGAGCGGTAAGAAACCGCTTTCTCGAATACGCCAAAGTCATTCCAGAAGCAAGCATTTCCATCGTTGGTGCATGATTTACAGCGAGAAAATGTTGGCATTCCTGCCACATCGCCATCTCATCAACTCGAAAATAGGGATGACGACGTTCTCGATAGTTTGAATCACCAGCGTCGAGGACAATAACGCGTTCGGGACGAAATGGCGCAAGCGCGGCAGTACGAGTGCCGATCAGAACTTTCACTCGCCCTTGAAGAAGAAGCTGGTGCAGTTCGGCCCGTTCGCTCTCAGTTCGGGATGAATGAAGGACTGCGACATCCGAAATTCCAATTTCTCTCAAGGCCACGATTAGACGATTGATGAGAGACTCCTGAGGGATCAAAACCAAAGTGCTTTTAGAATCACTCGCCAGTAGTGAAGCGATAACTCGTTCCCAGAGGATTCCAGGGGTAAGAATCAATCCCATCTGCCTCGATTTGAGCCAACTTGTACCAAAATAGTCTGCCACGAATCTTTGATGTTTCTCCTGCACGGCAATGACACCTTCAAAAATTCCCTTTTGAAGTTTGCCTTCGGGCGCTTTACTGGGGACTGCCAGATTGAGGATGCTATGGAGCGAACCTCCATAGAGCGATGAAATCCTTCGAGATCTCTCCAGAAGACCAGGATCGAACCATCGATGGTTGTTGACGACTTTCTCAATTTCCTTCAGTTCGTGGCTCTTGCCCTGATCCTGCTGGGCAATGTCGATCAATTCAGTGACAAATCCAGTAGTCTTCTGCGAACCAAATGGGATTCTCACAAGTGAGCCGAGCCCGATGTTGAGATGGTCTGGAACCAAATAACTGTATTCACCCTCGAGATGAGGCACTGGAACTTTGACGGAAACCGATGCAATCCGATTACAGGAATGCGAAGTGGAGGACCTGAGACCCGGAGCGGGCGGATTCTTCAATTTGAGCGGTTTCACCGCGTTAAAGGCTACCCCTTGATGACGTCAGCGAGTTTCGATGCCCGGTCCGCCTTCTCCCAGGTGAACTCCGGCAGTTCACGACCGAAGTGTCCATAGGCTGCAGTTTTGCCATAGATCGGCCGCAACAAATCTAAGTCTGAGATAAGAGCAGCAGGCCTGAGATCGAATACTTTGGTGATTGCATCGCTAATTTGGGTATCTGGAACTTTTCCTGTGCCGAAGGTTTCGACAAAAAGTCCAACAGGCTGCGCCTTTCCGATTGCGTAGGCAATCTGCACTTCACATCGATCGGCAAGACCCGCCGCAACGACATTTTTCGCCACCCAGCGCATTGCATATGCTGCAGATCTATCAACCTTTGATGGATCTTTGCCGCTGAACGCGCCGCCACCATGTCTTGCCATACCGCCATAGGAATCAACGATGATTTTTCGCCCAGTAAGTCCTGCGTCACCCATCGGTCCACCAATCACAAATCGCCCCGTTGGATTGATCAGGGTGCGCACTTTAGAAGTATCTATAACTAAGTCGCTGAGAACTGCGTCAATTACATGCTCTTTAATCTCAGGTGCCAACTTGCCTTCGACATCCACAGCTGATGCATGCTGGCTCGAAATGACTACGGTATCGATGCTGACTGGTGTATCCCCATCGTATGCGATCGTGACTTGAGTCTTTCCATCGGGCCGAAGGTACGGAAGGAGTCCGCTCTTTCTGACCAAAGTAAGCCTTTCAGCGAGTCGATGCGCCAACCAAATTGGCAGAGGCATCAAGGTTGGAGTCTCTCTGCTCGCATAACCGAACATCAACCCTTGGTCACCAGCTCCTTGTAGATCAAAGGGATCACTTGATTGAGTTACACGCTTCTCCACGGCACTGTCGACACCTTGCGCAATATCGCTTGACTGCTGACCAATCGAGATTGAGACGCCGCAACTATTCCCGTCAAATCCCTTCTCTGAACTGTCATAGCCAATTCCAAGGACGGTATCCCTCACAAGTGAAATGACATCTGCAAAACCCTCTGTCGTAACCTCACCAGCAACATGGACTTGCCCGGTGGTTATCAGGGTCTCAACCGCAACACGCGACTTTCTATCTTGGCGCAACAAATCATCGAGAATCGCGTCGGAAATCTGATCAGCAATCTTGTCGGGGTGGCCCTCGGTTACAGACTCAGAGGTGAACAAGCGAACTGCTTTACTCATGACTTACCCTCTCTTTGATCTGGTCTAACAAAGTGTCAGCCAGTCTTTCCTTTGTGACGTCATTAATCGAAGTGATAGTTCCTTCGCGAGTGATGATTGCACCTCTTGTGATCTCTGATCCAAAGACTTTCCCATCTGAGACGTCGTTGACATAAATCAGGTCAGCGCCCTTTCGCGCCAGTTTGGATTTTCCAGCTTCAATCAACGCCGCCTCGTCGCCTTCGGTTTCCGCTGCGAAGCCGGCAATAACCTGGCCCCGTCGCTTCTTCGCAGAAAACTCAGCAAGCAAATCTGGATTTTCTTCCAAAATAAGAGCACCCAACTTATCTTTCTTTATCTTGTTACTAGAAACCGATACTGGCTTGGCATCTGCAACCGCTGCGCTCATGACCAGGACATCGACATCATCAAATCTAGTCAGGATCTCTTCTCGCATCTGAAGAGCACTTTCGATTTCAACGGTCTCGATACCCTCTATAACTGGCAGTTCATTGGGCCCTAGAAGAAGGGTTACCGTGGCTCCGCGCATAGCGGCTTGGTGAGCAATTGCCCAACCCTGCTTCCCGCTCGAGCGATTTCCGATGTAACGCACTGGATCTATTGGCTCTCGAGTTCCACCCGCGGTAACTAACATTCTCACTCCGACGAGATCGGCGCAGTAGCCGTAACTCTCTTCAATAAACGTGATGATTGCAGCAGTTTCAGGAAAACGGCCGACCCCAGAATCCGCTCCGGTGAGCCTTCCAGTCGCCGGCTCCATGACAAATAGGCCACGATCTCGAAGCTTCTCTACATTCTCCACGGTGGCTGGGTTGAACCACATCTTTGGATGCATCGCGGGAATCAGCATCACAGGAGCCGTTGTGCTCAATACTGTATTTGTAAGTAAGTCATCCGCACGACCTTGTGCGATTCTGGCGATCAAGTCGGCAGTGGCAGGCGCTATCACCACAAGATTTGCCTTATCCCCAAGCGCCACATGAGGTACATCTGCGACATGCTCCCAAAGTTCACTCTGGGCTTTGCGCCCCGAGAGCGCTTCCCACGTTGCCTTCCCGACGAAGTTCAGTGAATTTGGCGTTGGAACAACCGTGACAAGAAAACCATTATCTTGAAGGCGTCGCAATAAGTCGGCGGATTTATAAGCGGCAATCCCTGCTCCGACACCGAGGATTAATTCTCTACCTCTGGGGAATTTCGTGGTCACCGACGTGACCTCTTACTTGCTCTGAGTCGGTTCCAATTGCTCAATGGAGAGGAGGTCTTGGTTGATTTCACGTAGCGCTATCGAAAGAGGCTTCTCGTGAACATTCGTCTCAACCAAGGGACCCACATATTCCAAGAGCCCTTCACCGAGCTGCGAGTAATAGGCGTTGATCTGTCGCGCACGCTTTGCTGCGTATAGAACGAGACTGTACTTAGAACCGGACTTCTCCAAGAGTTGATCAATCGGAGGGTTCGTAATTCCTTCAGTCTTGATTTCCATTGTCGCGCTTCCTTCTTTCACATCAGAACTTTTGAGTTCAACGTGTATTTGTGCGGGGGCTCCCGGCTAAGAGGTCGCTAAGGCTACCAGTCGATCAACTACTTCAGCCACTTCGGTATTTACCAGCACTAAATCGAACTCATTGGAGGCTGCAAGCTCCTCTTGAGCCAGTATCAATCGCTGGGCAATTCGTGAATCGTCATCACTTCCCCGCCCCCGAATTCTTGCCTCAAGTTCCTCCCACGAAGGAGGTGAGATGAAGACCAATGTCGCCTCAGGATGACGCTTGCGAACTTGGCGCGCTCCTTGAATTTCAATTTCGAGGACGACATGTTTTCCAAGCATTCTTTTTTCATGAACATCATGCTCAAGGGTTCCATAAAGATTTCCAGCGAATTCCGCCCACTCCATGAATTCATTATTGGCGATACGAGATTCAAAATCTTCACGGCTGACGAAATGATAGGAAACGCCATCGATCTCGCCGCTACGTGGCGCTCTCGTTGTGACGCTGACACTCACAAAGAAATCATCAAACCGACTGAGTGATTGTGTGATTGTGCTCTTGCCAACCCCACCAGGCCCCGATATAACAAAGAGTCTCCCGTAAATGGATCCGCTCACGCCTCCAAGGGTACTAAGCAACTTTCGCGACGGATTCTTTTCGACGAGCTCCAGAAGGCGGTCTCGTTGCTTGACCCCGAGCCCCGCAATTCTCCTTCTCGAAGATATGCCGATTCGCTCCATTAACTCCTTTGCGCGGATCTCACCTATGAACGGTAACGACTCCAACATCTCCATAACCAACATACGATCTTTTGCTTCGCTCTCAAGTCCTAGCAGGCTTCGAAGATCGAGAGTCCCTTCTTTCAATCTTCGCTTGATATCTGCACGCTCTCGCCGCGCAGCAACCGCTTTCATTCCATTGGCACGCCGAGTCTCGGAATCGAGTTGGGGTGGCAGATGCTTCATAGTTTGCTTCGCTTCGCTAGTGAAGTGAATCAAGAATCTCCGCTGCGGCCGCTCCGGGATCTTTCGAGGCTGTGATCGGTCTTCCAATAACGAGAAAGTCGCTACCAGCGTCAATCGCCTCTTTTGGTGTCATGGTTCTAGCTTGGTCGTCTTGTGATGATCCCGCGGGACGAATCCCAGGAGTGATTGTGATTCCTGCTGGAACACACTTCTTTATCTCTGCGACCTCGCGAGCCGAAGAGACAATTGCGCGGGCACCTGCCTGAAAGGCAAGTTCGCTCAAACCAATTACTCTCTCTTGCACCGAACCTGTGAATCCGACGCGTCTCATCTCCTCTTGGTCAAGGGAAGTCAATATCGTTACGGCTGCAATCATTGTCTCTGGTACCGCATCCGCAGCAGCCTTAATCATCTCGGTTCCACCCGTCGCATGAACTGTCAAGAAAAGCGGGCGGAGCGGAGCGATCGACCGAGCGGCCCCAGCCACGGTGTTCGCAATATCGTGGAGTTTTAGGTCCAGGAAAAGTTCGATATCGAAACGGTCAATGAAACTACGAAGAACATCTTGACCATACTTGAGATAGAACTCAAGACCGAACTTGTAAACCGAGACGGAGCCACGTGTTGCCTTTATCAAAGAATCAACAATCGCTAGATCCGTGGTGTCAACTGCGACAATTAACGGAGAGCGCTCAACCATGAGCCACTCCGATTGCATCTCGTAACCTAGCAAAGCCATGATGAATAAGAAGAGAGGCGAGTTCGCTCTTTATTCTGACTGGAGCTAGAGGATCTCCGAAAGAAGCTGTACCGACCGAGACTGCGCTAGCTCCGGCTGCAATCAACTGCAAAGCATCTGAACCAGAAGCAACCCCACCCATTCCAAGAATTGGAACTTTTGGGAACCTGGAATGCACTTGATAGATAGCTCGCACCGCAACTGGCCTAATTGCTGGGCCGGAAAGTCCACCAGTTTTGCCACCAAGTAAAGGCTTCAGGGTCTTTGGGTCAATCACCATTCCAAGCAATGTGTTGATCAAAGCTAAGCCATCGGCACCGGCGTTTATAACTTCTCCAGCGATAGCGCAAATATCAGTCACATCGGGTGAGAGCTTCGCAATGATTGGAAACTCACCACCAATATTTATCCTGACGGTTTCAATGACAGCTCGAGCTGAAGTTGGATCACATGCGAAAACCATTCCTCTATTCTCAACATTGGGACAGGAGATATTTACCTCTATGGCAGCTATTCCTCGAACGCCTCTAAGTCTCCTCGCAAGTGCCCCATATTCATCAACACTCTCTCCTGCGATGGAGACAACTGCCCGCGCCCCCGTTTCAAGAAGCCACGGCAAGTCATCCTCAAGGAAATGATCTATTCCAGGGCCTTGCAATCCGATGGAATTCAACATGCCCGATGGTGTTTCAGCCATCCGCGGAGTCGCTCGCCCCGACCGAGGTCTAAGCATGATCGACTTGGTGACCATGGCACCCAGTTCAGTCAGCGGGAAGAATTGTGACAACTCCTTTCCCGAAGAGGCACAACCGCTTGCGGTGAATATGGGGTTTTCAAACTTTGCATAAGCAAGTTCCGTCGAAAGATCTACAACACTCATGGCGCTCCCCAAGTTCCTTCAGGGATCCCGCCTGACCAAACCACGCATTCGCTATCGATGACAGGGCCTTCGATGCACGTTCTCGACATTTTGATGGTTCCGTTGGCATCTCTGATAGGTAAGACGCATGTCATACAGATCCCGATGCCACATGCCATAGCTTCTTCCACGGAGACAAGATGTGGAATTTGTTTGCGTTGAGCGATTTCATCTACTGCTTTCAACATGGCCATGGGCCCACATGAATAGATCAGGTCTATTTTTTGCCGCTCAATCAACTCTTCAAGCACATCAGTCACTCGACCTTGTACTCCTGCGCTTGCATCCTCTGTCGTCACAGTTACTGAATTGACTGTTCGTTTCCCATCAAGTGGAGCGAAGATCTTTGAAGAAGTAGAGGCCCCAATTACTGCATCAACTCGACATCCGCGCGATTTAAGATGATCGGCTAGATCGAATAGTGGTGCAGATCCATAACCGCCACCAATAATCGCAACATTGACCGGCTCAGCCGGCAATGGGAAAGATGTACCGAGCGGCCCCGTGATGCGAAGCTGACTTCCTTCACTTTGCTTGGTAAGCCATTCACTTCCCTTGCCGTGAGCAGCAACTATTATTTCAACAGTCGAGGCATGGACTCCATCGGCCTTCGCTCGATAGATCGCAAATGCGCGATGTAGCGGCATGGCGGAGTACTCGCCACCCACTGCAATCGCGATGAAGTTCCCAGGCTTGGCCAACTTGCCAACCTCGCCCGCTTCAAGGGCAATGTGGTGGTAAGCACCAACTTTCCTATTCGAAAGAATTCGCGCAGTCGTCACTGTTGCTCGTGGGTTGATCGGCACTATTGACCAACTTTCATCGATAGCCACTCTTGTACAGGTTTCGCTGTCATCTCTGCGCCACGCAATGCCTTTATCGCTTCCACCGCTGCTCGAAAGGCCGGAACGGTTGTGATGCATGGCAGGTTTTTCACTATGGAGGCAGTCCGAATTAATCGCCCATCTTGGCGCTCATCTCGCCCGTACGGCGTATTCACGACAAGTGAAACTACTCCATCTCGTATCAAATCAAGCGCGCTAATTGATTCTCCTATGAAATTCGAGCTCTCGACCGCCTGGAAGTGCTTGCGCACCAAAATCGATGGCACGCCGATCTCCCTCAAGAAGGAATGAGTACCTGCTGTGGCATAAATGGAGAAACCGAGTGAATGTAGGGCCTTAGCTGAAGCTTGAGCTGCGCCTTTATCTTTGTCTGCGAGGGAGAGGAATACTGCACCGGATTTGGGCAGTGCACCGAATGCACTTATTTGGCTCTTGGCGAATGCAGAGCCAAAATCTTTGGCAATTCCCATTACCTCGCCAGTTGATTTCATCTCTGGCCCGAGAACCGTATCCACACCTTCGCCACCTACCCTGCGGAAGCGATTCCACGGAAGGACCGCCTCTTTGACCGAGATCCCACGCGGAACTCCTATAGCGGGAAGGAACCCTGCTTCGATCATCGAATCGATTTTCATTCCAATAGCAATTCGAGCTGCAGCTTTCGCAAGTGGTACGCCAGTTGCTTTGCTAACAAATGGAACCGTTCTTGAGGCGCGAGGATTAGCCTCTAAGACATAGAGTCTTTCAACACCCTTACTCTCATGGCTTTCTTGGTGACGGTGAATCGCAAATTGAATATTGATTAAACCTCTCACTCCGACGGCAGAGGCAATTTTCTCTGTCGCTGATTCGATTTCGTTCAACATCTCTCTACTCAGTGACTGGGGTGGGATGACGCATGCTGAATCACCGCTATGCACGCCAGCTTCCTCGATATGTTCCATGATTCCACCCATGAAAAGCCTCTGGCCGTCAAAGAGAGCATCAACATCGACTTCTACTGCGAGGTCGAGGAACTTATCAATCAATACGGGTCGATCCGGCGTTATCTCAGTTGCTCTAGCGATGAAAGAAGTCAGCGCCTCATCATCGTAAACTATTTCCATCCCTCGCCCACCGAGAACGAAAGAGGGGCGAACTAGGACTGGATATCCGATTCGACCAGCAACCTCTATTGCCTCACTTGCAGTCGTTGCCATTCCAAAATCTGGGGCATGCAGTTTATTTTTCGCAAGGAGATCACCAAATGCTCCGCGTTCTTCTGCGAGCTCAATCGATGCAGGCGAGGTGCCGATTATCTTCACGCCCTCAGCCTCTAGCGCTTCGGCAAGACCAAGTGGGGTCTGTCCCCCAAGTTGGACGATAACCCCTTCAATGGGACCTGCAAGGGACTCGGCGTGAATAACTTCAAGTACGTCCTCCAGAGTCAGAGGTTCGAAATAGAGACGATCAGAGGTGTCGTAATCGGTCGAGACTGTCTCGGGATTGCAGTTCACCATGACGGTTTCAAAACCTGCTTCACTCAAGGTAAAGCAAGCATGGACGCACGAGTAATCGAACTCAATGCCTTGCCCGATTCGATTAGGTCCCGACCCTAAAATGATTACGGCAGGTTTCTCCCGAGGAGCGACCTCACTCTCATCGTCATAACTTGAGTAGTGATATGGCGTTTGGGCTTCGAATTCGGCCGCACAGGTATCAACTGTCTTATAAACCGGTCGCAGATCGAATCGATATCGAGTTTTCCTAATCTCAGCTTCGGAGGAGTTACGAATTTGTGCAATCTGGAGGTCAGAGAATCCATGTCGTTTCATTCGACGAAGAAGCTCGCCATCGAGCTCTATCGCTTCTTTACACTCCCTGGCAAGCTGGTTTAGAAGATCAATCTGAGAGAGGAACCAGGGATCGAAGCGCGTTATCGATTGAATCTCTTTCAATGGTATTCCTGCGAAAAGCGCTCGTTGGATTCCCACCAAGCGTCTCTCAGTTGGCTGACTGATTGTTTCAATTAGTTGGTCGCGACTTTCAAAACTCTCACTCCAAAAGAAGGTCGAACCTTTCTTCTCAAGCGACCTCATAGATTTCTGGAGTGCTTCGGTGAAGTTCCTGCCAAAGGCCATTGCCTCACCAACTGACTTCATAGTCGTAGTGAGTTTTGGATCGGCATCAGGAAATTTCTCAAATGCAAAACGAGGTACTTTGACGACGATGTAGTCCAATGTTGGTTCAAACGATGCTGGAGTTGCCTCTGTGATGTCGTTGGCTATCTCATCCATGGAATAACCAATTGCAAGTTTTGTCGCAATCTTCGCGATTGGGAACCCAGTGGCCTTCGAGGCCAACGCCGAGGAGCGCGATACTCGTGGATTCATCTCGATGACGATGATCCGACCATTTTCGGGATGGACTGCGAACTGGATATTGCATCCGCCAGTATCGACACCGACTTCGCGGATTATCGATATCGACAAATCCCTCAATCGTTGAAGTTCGACATCGGTAAGAGTTAGAGCTGGAGCCACGGTGATTGAATCGCCGGTGTGTACCCCCATCGGGTCGATGTTCTCGATGCTACAGACGATGACAACATTGTCATTCTTGTCTCGCATCACCTCTAGCTCAAACTCTTTCCAACCGATGATGGATTCTTCAAGTAACACTTCATTAGTTGGCGAATGGCGAAGCCCTGCTCCCGCAATCAGATCCAAATCTTTTTCATCATAGGCAATCCCGCTACCCAATCCGCCCATGGTGAAGGAAGGTCTCACCACGACTGGAAACTTCAATTCCTTAGCAGCATCTTGACACTGCTGCATGCTGTGACAGATGACCGAACGCGCTGACTCTCCACCGACTTTTCGTACTATCTCGCGGAATAATTCTCGGTTCTCACCTCGTGCTATCGCCTCGACATCAGCGCCGATCAGTTTCACGCCGTGTTTAGCAAGTACCCCTTCTTTGTGAAGTGCCATCGCCGCATTGAGAGCGGTCTGCCCACCAAGTGTTGCCAGAATCGCGTCCGGTCTCTCTTTGACGATTATCTTCTCGATGAAATCTGTTGTTATCGGTTCGATATAAGTCGCATCAGCGAACTCCGGGTCAGTCATGATCGTTGCCGGGTTGCTATTGATCAAAATAACACGGATTCCTTCAGCCCTGAGAACTCGACAGGCTTGAGTTCCCGAATAGTCGAATTCACAGGCTTGGCCAATCACGATTGGTCCACTCCCAATAACGAGAACGGAATTGATCTTAGAGTCCCTAGCCACGTTTTGCGCCTTTCATCAACGACACAAAATCATCAAAGAGATAGTTCGCATCATGAGGACCTGCCGCTGCTTCAGGATGGTACTGAACTGAGAAAGCGGGGCGTTCAAGTAATCGAATTCCTTCAACCACATCATCATTGAGACAGATATGGGTCACTTCCCCCGGTCCATAGACTGTGGAGAAGTGTCCTTCCCTTGGCGCTTCTAGAGCAAAGCCATGATTATGCGCGGTAATTTCTATTCTTCCTGATTGTCTATTCAGTACTGGTTGATTTATGCCTCTGTGACCAAATTTCAATTTATAGGTTTCGAACCCCAGTGCCCGACCAAGAATCTGATGGCCAAAACAAATTCCAAAGACCGGAATCTCCTGGTTGAGGATTTCTCGCACCAGGGCCACCGTATCGTTCATCGTCTCTGGATCCCCTGGACCGTTAGAGAGAAAGAAACCGTCTGGTGAAATGATTGCTATCTCTTTGAGTAGGTCATCATTGCTCCAAGAGCTCGGCAGAACGTGTACTTCAATCCCCCGCTCTGACATATTCCGAGGTGTAGCCGCCTTGACTCCTAGATCAAGTGCGACAACCTTGAAAAGTCTTTCTCCTTGTGCAGGCACCACATACTTGGAGGCAGTAGTAACGTCATCTGACAACATCGATCCGCTCATCTTCGGTGATTGCCGCACTGCTATCACCATCTCCTCACGACTCTTCGAATCGCCCGAGAAAATACCGGCCCGCATAGCCCCTCGATCGCGAAGATGGCGAGTGATCGCTCTAGTGTCGAGTGACTTGATTCCCACGACTCCTTGACGTTTCATCTCATCTTCAAGTGAACCAACGGCTCTCCAGTTGCTAACTACCGGCGAGGGATCACGTACGGCAAAACCAGATACCCAGATTCGATTGGATTCTTGGTCCTCATCGTTGACACCAGTATTTCCAATATGAGGAGCAGTCATTACGACTACTTGCTTGTGATAAGACGGGTCTGTCAGAGTCTCTTGGTACCCAGTCATTCCAGTAGAAAAAACAGCCTCACCAAAGGTCTCTCCGAATGCGCCCCAGGCCTCGCCTTTGAATACGCGTCCATCATCAAGAACCAGGTAAGCGACTTCACTCATTTTCTGATGACTCCATCACGCATCACCCATTGGCCCCGGTAAAGAACCGACTCGACCAAACCTTCCACTTCAAACCCGTGAAACGGTGTATTCGAGCTCTTTGATTCAACCTTCTCCCGATCAATCGTCCAGGTTCTTTCAAGGTCAATCACCGCAAGGCAGGCAGGCGCTCCGACAGTGAGACCACTCATTCGATCAGAGAGACCGCCGATAACAGCCGGTTTTGTGGTCATGGCAGCGATCAGTGTTTGAAGCGAGATTGAACCACTCTTGACTAGCGAGTGATAAGCGATGGCAAAGGCACTTTCAAGCCCGATCATTCCAAATGCTGCGGCTGGCCATTCGCATTCCTTTGCTTCAAGCGGATGCGGTGCATGGTCAGTTGCGACAATATCGATGGTCCCATCTGCAACCCCATCGCGTAAGGCATGGACATCGCGTTCAGTGCGAAGAGGTGGATTGACTTTGTAGATCGGATTGAAGGTGGAAGCTAAGTCATCAGTAAGAAGCAGATGATGTGGCGTCACTTCAGCTGTCACCTGAATTCCGCGTGCTTTAGCCCACCTTACGATCTCAACACTTCCTTCAGTACTCACATGGCAGATATGCAATCGAGAGCCAACGTGGTCAGCTAGAAGCACATCACGCGCGATTATCGCTTCCTCGGCCACCGCCGGCCAACCTTTCAACCCAAGCCTTGACGAGATAACTCCTTCATTCATCTGGGCATCTTTAGTCAACTCTGGATCTTGGGCATGTTGGGCGATCACACCATCGAAAATCTTCACATACTCCAATGCGCGCCTCATGAGGAGTGAGTCCGAGACACAATGTCCATCATCACTAAATACGCGAACGTTTGCTCGTGAATGAGCCATCGCTAGAATCTCGGCAAGTTGCTTGCCCTCTTGCCCACGAGTCACAGCACCAATTGGAAGAACGTCACATCGACCCTCTTCGATGCCGAGGGAGTGAACTTGTTCAACAACTCCTGCGGTATCGGCAACCGGATTGGTGTTGGGCATCGCGAAGATTGCGCCGAATCCACCACGAACTGCCGCCCGAGTGCCACTTGCCACTGTCTCGGCATCTTCCTTACCCGGCTCTCGAAGATGGGTATGAAGATCGACGAAACTTGGGCAGAGAAGTTTGCCTTTGAGGTCTATCTCTTCCAATGAACCCGAAGAATTTTCGCCGATGGAGGTGATCACGCCTGATTCCACAGTGAGTGAAGTTCGCTCGTTACTAGCCAAGCGAGCATTCACTAACTTGAAGGAGTTGCTCATACTTTCGCCTCCTCCGAGAGATTAATCGACGTTCCAGAAAGTAGGAGATAGAGCACAGCCATTCTTATGAAGACACCGTTCGTCACTTGATCAACAATGACGGAGCGGACGCTATCTGCGCTCTTAGCGTCAATCTCGACACCACGATTCATCGGTCCAGGATGAAGCACAATCGCACCGTCCTTGAGTTGCGCCAAACGATCGCCATTGAGCCCGTAATATCGTGAATATTCTCTTTCACTTGGGAAAAAAGCCTCTTCCATTCGTTCACGTTGAATCCTTAAAGTCATGATTGCATCAAACTCTTCAATCGAATCTTCTAAGCGAAAAGATACGGAGCAGGGCCATTTTTCGATTCCCACCGGGAGCAAAGTCGGCGGTGCGATCACAGTGA
>Ga0222713_10000400_pt1 | contig 48888 bp, 35 predicted proteins | sample C33_649DmetaG_FD_165061 | JGI IMG/M metagenome (GOLD analysis project Ga0222713, IMG submission 165061) | Estuarine water microbial communities from San Francisco Bay, California, United States - C33_649D | ecosystem: Environmental > Aquatic > Marine > Unclassified | place: USA: California...
AATGGGCTATGATAAAACTGATGTCCAAGTCGCATCAACTATGTTTCAAAAAAAGACTTTCCCTTGTGTAATTCATGGGCGACAGTTTGATACTGAAGAGCAGTATTATGCTGAACTTCATGAGTACATGAACGGAATGTGATTAACCTCACCAACTGAAAAAAGATCATGATTGTTCTCACTCTTGAAGACAAAAACTGTGCCTATTCGATTGATTCCGAAGGCACACTATTCTACACTCCTGTATCAGAATCAGGTGCTATTCGATTGGATGATTGGGTAGATGTAGACTTTCATTCTATTGATGAAGAGTATATTCAAGAAGCAAAAGATGCTCATGAAAAGTTAATCTCAATGATGAAAGCCATCGGAGAGTATTATCAATCATGAAGATCTTTTTCGGTTCTCTTTTTATACTTCTCTCTGCGAATCTTATGGTTAGTCTGTTAGATTCTAGCATGTCCGAGATGTTAAACGAGCAACGCGAAATGCCGCAAATTTCTATCAATCAACAAACTCGCTAACATCAACTGTAGCTTGTAAAGTGTCCTAGTAGTGTGAGGGACACAACCCCCACAAATCACTCAACTCAAATTCACAACGAAATGCGTAAGATCGAACAACAAATGTGTGATGCCATCCAGAACAATCAGGACTGGAAAAGTGGTAACACTAAAGTAGTTTTCGATTCTGAGACTAACACTTCATCGGTCTATCTTCATGGCAATCTGATTGCTACTGTGACCGATAATGATATGACGATCTATGATGGTGGCCATCAGACTGTTACTACCAAGAGCAGACTTAATGCTCTTTGTAATGCTTTCTGTATTCAAGGAGAAAGAGTCTTTCAGAAAGATTTCGCTTGGTATGTGAGAAAGTTTGTGGGTGCAATGAACGGACAATGTGTCTTCAAGAATGAAGATTTTGTCTCTGGTTATGTCTTTGCCTAAGTCATGTTAAGGGCACTAACTAAGTCTCATTCCGCAAACTTCTATGCCAATCAAGTGAAAGTTCTCTTCCTAATCCTTGTTGCCATTCTGATAGGTAATTCACCACAATCAAGAGAGTTTGTATCAGATAGGTTAGATGATGTCTCTGAGTTCATTAGACCCCAATAAGGGGTCTTTTTTTATGGAATATATAAAGATTACCCTAAAAAATGATTAAAAAATGTATTTAAAAACATAGCTGAAAGCTTTTGAGTTTTCAACAGCTTTGTGGAAAAGTGTGTGGAATATGTGGAAAAAGGTATAATTTAAGACCTGATAAATGTGCTGAGATCTTGTAACTTATGTGCTTTTAAATCTAGCCAGGTCTTGTAACTTATGTGCTTTTAAATGTGCTGAGACCTTGTGATCTTAGCGTGCATAAGCTTACACGAGATCCCAGAAAATGTCAACCCCCCGCTGATAAGTTTTTCCGGGACTTGACATCAATACACTATAAGGTTCGCTCATCAATCTCTCGTGGTCTTATTGACAGTCCCACTGAGAAGCTTTATAATGACAGAGTAACTCAGAGAGGGGAGACTGATAGCAACTGTAGCCTGTAAAGTGTCTCAGTAGTGTGAGAGCAACCCAACGACACATGACTAAAGCACAAGCACTGAAGATCTTCCGTGATGAGCATAACGGTGTGGTGCGTGGTGATGTAATCTACACCCGTGAGAATTGGAACAACTTCACTGATTATCTGTGTAAGAACGGTAAGATCAGTGAGCGCCAATATGACACCTGGACTAATCCTTTCTGAGTCCTTATTTCATGTCCTTCGTTAACAGTCAAACCATGACCGCAACTGACATTAATTGGTATGAAATCTCCGAACTTGATGGAGAGATCTATGACATTCCTGAGTTACAATCAGAAGACAAGTTTGATCTGAATGAGTATATCAACGGCAACATCGATTACTAGTCTTAAGTAACACTCACTCAACACACACTAACTAACACTTTTCTTCATGAAAACCTCCACTAAGTATACCATCAAACTCAACGATGAAGAGATGACTATGCTCCGTGATCTTGTGCGGATTGGTATGTGCTCCAAGTATTATCAGGACTTTGTGAATAAGGAATGCGACGACATTGATGAAGAAGATCATCAGCTGAATGTCACTCTTGCTGTTACTCAATTCGTCAACCTTTGCTCACCTAGTCCAATCGAAAGTGTGCTGGATAAGTACCTCTTCGAAGGTGTAAAGTAAGCATACTCAAGGGAATAAGATGCGCCCTATAAAGACACTTACTCAACACACAGTTTACTTCACTTTTCTTCTTAACATGTCTAAGTCCGTGATGCTGTCTCTGCTCAATCGTGCTGCTGACGGTAATCAACTCCTGTCGATTCTTGATAGTCTTATTGAGGAATCTGGTCAGTCCATTGACACTAACTCACAGGCAGTTTCTTATATCACTGGGGAGGCTATCGAGTTCTGATGTAATTTAAGTGCGGGGGCAGAGCTTGACTTTGCCCCTGTAATCTGATAGACTATTCGTGCGTGATCAGCAGTTATTCGCGCCCGTTGGTTTATATCGTCGCGGCGGCGTGATATAAAAATCCCTAACTACCCTAACCTACAGAGGTGACAAATCGACCTCTCAATATCATGTTTAAAAAAAATTTCCGGAAGTACAAGCAACCTTACTGGACCTTTTGGAAGGTTGTTATGGCTGGTTGGTTAATACGACACCCCAAGGTAGTTTTCCTCCCATTGGGGTTTTGTTTTGTTCTGATATATAATGCTGTGATGCGGTGAAAAAACGGTAAAAAAATTCCGGAGGAAAAAATTATGACAGAAAAGGTTTTTCATATCTACGCAAAGGATAGATGTTTATATCATTCATTACGGGAAGAAGAATTTCAGAAAGTATGGAAAGGTCTCAATAATATGGTTGGTTTAATGAAGACTGACTATGAGATTGATGATTTAAACTTTGTAGAATTGCCCGCACCAAGAAATGGAAGTATGTCATCAAATCCAAGTGGGAATGATTCATATTGACATTAGATACATAGACTGTTAGAATTGAACTGAAGTTACTCAGACTTATGGCAAAAGGATTTACTGTAAAAGCAAATGCTCCCGCAAAGAAAGAAGAGGAGTTTGACATTGCGGCTATTAAAGAACGCATGAAAGGAAAGACAATTGTATTTTGTCTACCTGGACGAGGAGTATCATATATCTTTCTGAAGAATTTTGTACAACTATGTTTTGACATGGTACAGAATGGTATGGCCATTCAGATCAGTCAAGATTATAGTTCAATGGTAAACTTCGCACGGTGTAAGGTACTTGGTGCGAATGTACTTCGTGGACCTGATCAGATTCCCTGGGATGGTAAATTGAAGTATGATTATCAACTGTGGATTGACTCGGATATTGTCTTTGACACGAACAAGTTCTGGCAGTTGTGTGATCTTTCTCTTCCTGCTGATGGAGAGGAGAAGGAGATTACTGCAGGATGGTATGCTACCGAAGATGGTCACACAACTTCTGTCGCACACTGGTTGGAGGAAGATGATTTCCGCAAGAATGGTGGAGTCATGAATCACGAAACAGTGGAGTCTATTCAGAAGCGCCGCAAGCCCTTCACGGTTGATTACACTGGTTTTGGATGGGTCATGATTAAGCACGGAGTCTTTGAAGATCCCAAGATTAAGTATCCTTGGTTTGCTCCTAAGATGCAAGTCTTTGAATCTGGTGCTGTTCAAGACATGTGTGGAGAAGATGTATCATTCTGTCTTGATGCGATTGAAGCAGGTTATGAGATCTGGTGTGACCCCCGGATCCGCGTGGGCCACGAAAAAACTCGCGTAATCTGATGAAACGCTTTAATATTCTCTATGATGGGAATATTTTACATACAGACCTCACTCATGAAGAATGTGTTGAGGTCTTACAAGATCTCTCGGAATCGTTTTTCTCGGGAGAACATATCGAACCACAATTAATTCAATTAGAGGAGATTTAGTATGGCAAAGGCAATGATGAAGGGTGGTGGTTATACTCCCGGTAATCCCAAAAAGACTCGTCAAGGACGGTCACAAAATACTCTTCTTTCAGCAACCTCTCGCAATAACAAAAAGAAGCGTTATCGTGGGCAGGGTAAATAGATAGAGTTATATAAAAACTCTTCATGGCGGCTCTTATCTGCAACCTACCATCCGTTGAAGTATGGGTGCGTAAAGAATATCTAACAGATCATCAGAGTGGTCATGGTGAATTCGTAAAAGGCGTCTGGGTATCGTGTAAATCGATGCCTGGGCGTGCTTTTTATTTTGAGACATACTTACCAGAGTATGCCGCAATGTACGATAAGCTGCCCATCAGTGCCTTTGTATCGCGTCCTGAGACTCCTTCCCCTGATATGAACCTACCTAACCTACAATTCTGGAATTGTATGGACTATGGTGTTGTGTCAATTCATAAACAATTCATCGGAAGTATGGACTTTGAGTGCTATACTCGTGATCATGGCATTCAAAAAGGCACTTATATCTGTACGATTGACAATTATCATCAAGATGCTGATGTAATTGACTATGCCACCAGCGAAAATCCTGCTGAACACAAGTCTCACAACCTTATTGAGCTTGATAATGGACAATATGCTCTCTATCCAAACAACAGATTACGCATTTTTGACAATAGTTTGACACCTATTGAACCAAAAATGCCTGATTTTAAGGTTTCAACACGATATTACTCAGTTGAAAATGGATTTGAGCGTCTTGGAATGGGTCGTGAGGACGAATATTTTTGGAAAACTGCTAAAGAACGCGAAATTCTAACCGAAGGAGAGGAAGAATGACTCCAAACAACGATTTTTTAGATAATCTAGCTAACGATCAACATCAAAAAATGCTTCGTGAGATCGCACATGACGATTTAACGCCCAAAAAACACGATTTTGTCAAACAAAATGAGATTCATGAGAAGATTCGCAATGATGAGGATTATGATGACTGGGAATATGGCACAGAACCCATTGTTCTTAATGAGTTTTGACCCTATAAATAAGACAGAACATATTATACAAACATAAATAATGCCTTTAGAAAGGGTAAGTCAAAGTTTCAAAGACGTTAGTGCGACATTTAAGAGAAATCCTCTTACAAATGATGTCGTCGGACTTACAAATGCTTCGGCTATCGCAAGATCAGTCCGAAATATTGTCTTTACTTACCCTGGTGAAAAATTTTTTGATCCAAATTTTGGATCACGCATTAGTCGTTCACTGTTTGAAAACATTGACGATATCACTGCGGTGACGATCAGAGATGAAATAGAAAACTCCATTCGCAATTATGAACCAAGAGTTATATTGAATAGGGTTTTAGTTAATCCAGACTTCGATAACAACGCATTTGATGTAACTATTGTCTATAGAATCGTTGGAGTTGATATACCACCTCAACAGTTAGAGTTTGTATTAGAATCAACTCGATAAATGGCACTAGTAAATTACGCAAATCTGGATTTTGCCCAGATCAAATCCACTCTTATAGAATACTTAAGGAATAATTCCAACTTTACGGATTATGACTTTGAAGGATCGAACCTGTCAACGATTCTTGATGTATTAGCCTACAACACATATTTGACATCATATAATGCCAATATGGTGTCTAATGAGTGTTTCATTGACACTGCTACATTAAGAGAGAATGTAGTAGCACTCGCAAGAAATATTGGATATACCCCAAGATCAAGAAAAGCATCAACGGCATATATTAGTTTTTTTGTTGATACTGACGGAATTACTCCAGCACCAACATCAATTACCTTAAACAAAGGTCCAGTCGCAACATCTAACGGATCTTTTGGTGCAAATTCATATGTCTTTTCAATAATAGACGATATAACAGTACCAGTATTTGATGGTGTTGCTTCATTTGATTTCCTTCAAGTATATGAGGGTACATATCTTACAGAAACTTATACCTATAGTTCTAGAAATCCCAATCAAAGATTTTTAATCAATAATGTTGGCGTTGATACTGACTTAATCAAAGTCAGAGTAGGAACAAATAGCAGCACAGCAAAACAAACTTTTACTAAACAAGATAGTCTGTTTGATATTGATGGAGATTCTAGAGTTTATTTCCTTCAAGAAGTAGAAGATGAAAGATATGAAATTATTTTTGGCGATGGAATTTTTGGTAAAGCTTTAAGTGAAGGCAATGTAATTGAAATTTCATACCTTACGACAAGTGGCGGAAGTTCAAATGGCGTAGATGTATTCTCCTTTAATGGAAGAATGACCTATGTTAGAAATTCCGTTACATATAACATTTCCCAAGGCGTTTCTCTTATAACAACAGATGTTGCTTCCAGTGGTGGGGATGTTATTGAAAAAGCAGACTCTATTAAGAAGTTTGCTCCAAGAATCTATGCTTCTCAAAATAGAGCTTTGACGGCGAACGATTATGAGACTTTGATTCCTGCCAAGATTTATCCAGAAACAGAATCTATTTCTGTATTTGGTGGAGAAGAGTTAATTCCTCCACAATATGGAAAGGTATTCATTAGTATAAAACCAAGAAGTGGAGAATTTCTTCCAAACCTCATCAAAGAAAATATTAAGAGAGATTTGAAGAAGTATGCTGTAGCAGGAATTGTTCCAGAAATTTTAGATCTCAAATATTTGTACCTTGAAGTAAATTCTAAAATTTATTATAACTCTAATCAGGCACAGTCGGCAGCTGATGTATCATCTATTATTCAAAACAATGTAAATGATTATGCTGATTCCAGTGAATTGAATAAGTATGGTGCAAGATTTAAATATAGTAAATTCTTAAAAATAATCGACGATAGTCATGAGTCTGTTACTTCCAATATAACCTCTGTATCGATGCGGAGAGACATCAGGGCTGCCCTCAACGCACTTGCTGAGTACTCCATAGGGTTTGGTAACCAATTCCACATTTCGAGTATGAATGGTTATAATATCCGTTCTAGTGGATTTAAAGTTTCTGGAATTTCTCAAACAGTATATCTTTCAGATATACCAGGAACAAATAGAATTACTGGATCGTTGTTCTTGTTTACTCTTTCTTCTCCAACTGCCACCAATCCAACAATTGTTAGGAGAAATGTCGGTACTGTTGATTATGTAAAGGGAATCATTACATTAAACCCAATCAATATCCAATCAACATCAAAAATAATTGATGGACAATCAATTGTTCAGATCATTACAACTCCACAATCTAATGATGTTATTGGACTTCAAGATCTGTATCTTCAATTAGATATTAATAATAGTGTATTTGACATGGTATCAGATTCCATTGCTTCTGGTTTAGATCCTTCAGCATCATCTTATGTCGTTTCTTCAAGTTACGATTATAACAGAGGTTTACTCGTAAAGCCATAACATGACAGAAACTAGAGTACAATTCAAAACAATTGTAAAAAATCAACTTCCGAGTTATGTAAGGGATGAATTTCCTCTACTTGGGGAATTTTTATCACAATATTATCTTGCTCAAGAGTTTCAAGGAGCTCCAATTGACCTGATTCAAAATATTGATAGGTACATCAAATTAAACAATAATGCCAATACTATAGATTCTACCTTATTGAGATCTACTATTAGTAGCACAGATAGCACAATATCAGTAACCAACACGGTAGGATTTCCAGATGAATATGGTTTAATTAGAATTAATAATGAAATAATCACATATACTGGAAAAACATCAACAAGTTTTACTGGATGTATTCGTGGATTTCAAGGATATGTTAACGGAGAATCAAATGGAGATTTTATTTTCTCCACAAGTGATGCTGCTTCTCATACTAAAGATGCCACAGTAAAAAATTTAAGTGTTGACTTTTTATCTAAATTTTTCAAAAAAATAAAATACCAGTTTCTACCAGGTCTTGAAGATAGAACTCTCTACAGTGAACTTGATAGAAATTTATTTGTAAAGCAATCGAAGGATTTTTATACTTCAAAAGGAACCGATCAATCATTTAAGATTCTTTTTAAAGCACTGTATGGTGAAGATGTTGAAATAATTAAACCTGGAGAAAATCTACTAACGCCATCACAATCATTATATAAAATTACCAAAGATATGATTGTTGAGCCATTACAGGGAAATGTAATGGATATTCGTGGATACACTCTATACCAAAATGAGTACAAGGGGATTATATACAAATCATATGCTCCAGTAGTTGATGTTGAAAGAATAATAGTTGGTGGAGCAACCACAGATTATTACAAAATAAGTTTTGATGCTAATTACAATAGGGATTTAAAAGTTGATGGATCAGAATATGGTAGATTTGTTTCTCACCCAAAAACAAAACTAATAGGAAACTATACAACATCATCAACAACATTCGATGTAGATTCTACAGTTGGATTTCCAACATCTGGAGAATTGAGTGTTAGATACACAGATACAACTGTTGGAGTTGTTTCATATACATCAAAATCATTAACTCAATTTTATGGGTTGACCAATGTTAGTGGAAATATTGATAGTGGATCTACTGTTGGAATAAACACTTATGCTAGAGTAGTACTAAACGATGGTGGTGTTGTTCAAGTTCGGATAGTAAATGTTCTTTCCGATCTTCACACTGGAGAATTAATTGGTTGGGTCAATGGAAGGCCATATTATGGCCCATATCACATACATCGTGGCAGAAAAATGGTTGGAGAAAAGCACATATCAAAAACCCATTCATACATCTATGATACTAAAGAAGAAAGTCTTTCCAACCCAGAAAGTTATATGAATTTAGAGACTACATCAACAACAACCTCAGGAAATTATTCAACAAACACAACTAATAATTTTGAATCATCTGGCGGTACTTCTGGTGGAAGTTCTGGGTATACTTACTAAATAAGTAAAAAAGTCCTCGGGCAGATATGTCGCAACAGTTGAATAGCAGATATTACGAAAAGGGTGATACCATTCAGGTTAAAACTCTAGGAACTGTCGCAAAGGATGCTGCGGCAAATTCCTGGATAATTAATGCGGCTACTACTTACAAAGTAGATGTCCTTGAAAAAATTAATACCTCCAATTATAGATATAAATTAACTCTTAATAATCCTCATATTTTTAGAGTAGGTGATACAGTAACGATTACTGGAAATAATTACAGCGGAACCTCAAAAGTATATTCGGTTAACAGTGATAAAATAATTACTATTGGAGACCAAGGAAGCCTTGATAGTGTTTCTGTTGCTTCTATTGTAATTAGAAAAAATATTCTGAAAGGAAATTCTTTAAATTTTAGCATTGACCAAATTGCTTCAAATGTTCAGAATGTATATAAGAAGGAAAAAAATACATTAGTAGCTTCATCATCAATACCATATTTTAATAATACCTCACTAGGAGTAAGAAAAAACGTCATTACTTTTAGTGGAACATTTTCTTCAGATACATTTAAAATCCTCACTAGCGGTGATCATGGATTTTATACTGGAGATGCTGTTTATTATACGCCACAACAGGTAACTACAACTAGCACAGATATTGACGGAAACACAGTATCAACTACAGTCACACGAACTGGAATCGCTGATGAGGGAATCTATTTTGTACAAAGACTTGCTGATCCAACTTCCATTAAGTTAGCAAAAAGCAAAAGTCAATTAGATCAACAGGAATACATAACAACCGAAGCAATTTCTGTCACAAACAACACTATAGAACTATATGAATTTAAAGATAAAACTTTAAGCAATCAAAAATTATTCAGAGAAATTCCAAAACAAAATAATGATTTAAATGAAACTATAACTTTTCCAGGAACCAAAAATGGAATTTTGGCGAACGGAGTAGAAGTATTAAATTACAAATCATTAGATTTTGTTCACTATGGAAAACTTGAATCTATTGTTGTAGATAATCCAGGAAATGGGTATGACATTATTACTCCACCAAATTTAGTAATTACAGATACTACTGGCATTGGCGCTACTGGTGCTTTAGCTGTAAGAGGTTCTTTTAAGAGAATTGATTTGTTAGATGGTGGTTTTGATTACATTGGAGATCCAAAAGTTGTTATCACTGGAGGAAATGGAAAAAATGCAACAGCGGAAGCAAGTGTCAAATTTGTCACTCATGAAGTAAATTTCAATAGTGAAGAAGTTTTTGGACTTGTAACTCTCGGTTCAACATCTGCTATTGGGTTTTCTACTTATCATAAATTTAGAGACTATGAAAAGGTAATATACAAACCAAACGGACAAACCCCAATTACTGGTTTATCAACCGGTGCTTCTTACTATGTTTCTGTTCAGAACGCAACAAACGTAAAATTACATAACACATATCAAGACGCAGTTTCGGGTGTTAATACAGTAACATTTACTGGATATGGTTCTGGAAGACATACTCTCTTAGCAGAACAAACGAAAAAAGTAATATCCTCCATTACAGTTACTAATCCTGGACAAGGATATGAAAACAAAAAGACAACTGTAGTAGGAGTATCTACAGCATTAAATCAGATCACTATTAAATCTCATGGATATTCATCTGGAGAAAAATTAAAGTATACTACTGACGACGCAGCAATTGGCGGCCTAACTTCGGGAACAGAATATTATGTAACTGTTGTTGATTTTAATAATATTAAACTTTCTCAAATAGGACCAACCAATGATGTCGAGTACTATTATAGAACTAGGCAGTATGTAAATTTGACTTCTCCACAAAGATATGGAGAATTAATTGCTGACGACGGAATACATCATTTTAACTATCCAGATATCACAGTTTCTATTAATGGTAAGATTGGAATTTCTTCTGTTGGATCTGAAACTTTTGAAGCCAGAACTCTTCCCATCGTAAGAGGAAATGTTGTTTCGGTTAATTTACAAAATGCTGGAGTTGGATATGGTTCTTCTGAAGTTTTGAATTATATTCGTTTACCAAATATTTCAATTCAAACAGGATCTTCTGTACAACTAACTCCAATAGTATCTAATGGAAAAGTTATAGAAGTTATAGTTAATAATGGTGGATCTAATGTAAACGCTGTTCCAGATTTAATAGTTGTTTCGGAAACTGGTAATGGTTGCGTTTTAAGTCCAACAATTTCTGGAGGAAGAATAACTTCTATTACAGTATTAAATGGCGGATTTGGTTATGTTCAAGGAAAGACATCAATAACAATAAAATATCCAGGCCAAGGTTTATCTCTTAGAACAAAACTTCAAAATTGGAATGTAAATGAATTTGAGAAGAATAGCAAAAATATTTTCAGCGATGATGGATTCCTTGATAAAGGATTAAATGAAAAATTTGGTATTCAATACGTATATCTTTATGCTCCAAGATTACTAAGAAGTATATTGTATACTTCAGATCAGGGAGGAAATGTACAATACAATAATCCAGATCTTCTTCTTGACAATGGAGCAGAAAAAGTAACTTCAAAAAATCACTCAGCAATTATTGGATGGGCTTATGATGGCAATCCAATTTATGGTCCATTTGGGTATTTGAAGAAGTCTGGTGGGGTTGTAACCCAGATGAAATCTGGTTACAAATTAAAACTAAAGTCAAATAGACCTCCCACTTCAATTTTTCCTGAGGGATTTTTTGTAGAAGATTATGAGTACGTTAGTTCATCCGACGAGTCTGTCCTTGATAAGAATAATGGAAGATTTTGCATAACACCAGAATTTCCAAAAGGAACATATGCGTATTTTGCTACTCTTTCACTAACTCCAGAGTCTCAAGGAACATTTAAAAATTATAAGTCACCTCAGTTTCCATATCTCATTGGAGACGCTTTGTACTCTAAACCATCACAATTCAATTATTTAAAATCATCCAATCACGATGATTTTGATGTTCAAGAAAATGGTTGGATAAGAAACACTAGATACTACAATTTGGACAAAGATGAATCTTCATATTCATTCATCGAAAGACCTTATAAACTCCAAAATAATCAAGTATCAAAAGTAACTTATGCTTCACCAGGAGGAATTGACTATGTTGGTATTTTAACTGGAGGAACCAATTATAAAGTAAATGATTCTTTAGTGTTTAATAATACTGGAACTAGAGGATTTGGTGCGGATGTTAAGGTTTCAAAAGTAGGTGGCAAATCAGTATCTTCTATTAGTTGTGCTACAACAACTGTAAATTCTGTAGAGGTTTTTCCAACACAAAAGAGTGGGGAATATGCTTTCTATGTTGATGCTCCACATGGATACAAAAATACCGATTTAGTAACAATTTCTGGAGTAAGCACAACGGCCTCAAAACTTTCTGGAAATTATAATGTTGGAATATCAACAGCAACTCTCGTTCTTCGATCTGGTGTAGGAACCACAGGAGCAACTGGAATTGTAACTTATTTCTCAGTTTACGGAACAGGTCTCGATAATGTAAATATTAATGATGTATACCTTATCGAATCGGAAAAAGTTAAGATTCTGAATATTGATGAGGTGTCATCTAGAATTAGAGTACTTAGAGAGGTTCAAGGTACTAGCGGTGCTGCTCACACTGCCACAACAGTATTCTATGAAGATCCTAGAAAGTTTACTGCTGTAGTTGGATATAAAACATCATTCGACTTCAGACTCAACAAAGAAATTTATTTCAATCCCGCAGATACTGTAGCTATTGGAACTGAGTCTGGTGTAGGAATTGGTACTACTATTGTATTCTCAAATCCAGGTTCTGGAATTACTCAAGTATTCGTTCCAACTCAAACTCTGTATATTCCAAAACATGATTTAAAAACTGGCGATTTACTAACATACAATCTTAATGGTGGTTCTGCTATTGGGGTTTCTACAAATGGAATATCTACGGCAGTAACTTTATCAGATCAATCTCAAGTATATGTTGCAAAAATAACAGATGATCAGATTGGCCTTTCAACAGTAAAGGTTGGATTGAATAGTACTGGATCTTTTGCTGGAATTGGAAGTACAATATCTGCCCTAGGTCTTCTGTACTTTACTAATGTTGGATCTGGAATTAATCACAGTTTCCAAACAAACTATCAAAATGTTGTTACAGTTTCTGCTTCTAAAAATGTAGTTACTGTATCTACTGCACAAACTCATGGTCTTGGTCCATATGATACTGTTTATGTTGAAGTAAGTCCATCAATTACTACTTCTCATACAGTTTCTTATAATGGATATAACAGAAGAACCATCATTGACAAAAAAGATGTATCATCAAGTGGAATTAATACATCTACGAATCAAATCACAATTCAAAATCATGGGTATAATCTTGGACAGTCACTCATTTACACAGCGTCCTCTGTTGCTGGTGGTTTGACAAATGAAAAAATATATTATGCTGTAATTGTTGACAAAGACACTATTAAGTTATCAGAATCTTATAGTGATGCGACCAGTCTTGTTCCAACAATTGTAGATATTACTAGTGCTACAGATTCTTCATTCTCTCCAGTAAATCCTCCAATTAGGCTATACAAAAATTCAACGGTTGAATTTGATTTGTCAGATTCGTCTCTTTCATATACATCCAATTCTATTTCTTATCCTGCATTTAGATTTGGATTGTTTATTGATGAAGATTTCCAAACTGAATTTAATAAAACTATTGATAACGAATCCTTTGAAGTTTCAACAACAGGAATCATAGGTGTTGATGGAAAGGTAACATTAACACTCAATAATAAACTACCAAAGGTCTTATATTATAAACTGATCCCAGTTTCAACAGATCTTCTTCCAACAGAAAAACTTGATTTAATAACAGATAAGTCTGTTATTGGTTATAGTCAACTTCAAATTCTCGATAGTAAGTATTCTGGCAAAAAAACTGTTACAGTAACTTCTCCAACTCAATTTAAATATAATCTTTCCGAAGTTCCTGAACAAACATCATATACTTCAAGTGATGGTATTATTAAGTATTCTACCGATTCTTTAAGCGGAATTGGATCTATTGTAGAACTCAAAACTTTCAACAAAGGAAGAAATTATCATAAACTTCCATCTATTGTAGAAGTAAGCAGTGGAATTGGATCAAACGCAGCTTTTGAGATTTCAAGTAAAACCATAGGAACTATTGAGAAAACAAAACTTAGAAGTATTGGATTCGACTATCCATATGATAGAACATTAAGACCTACAGCAAAACTTTCTGAAATTTTAAAAATCAATAATTTATCAGTTCTTGACACTGTTGGCATCACATCATTTGGATTTGGATATGGATCTATTCCACCAAAAGTTCTTCTTTTCGATGGAGAAACTGGGGAACAAAAAACTGAAGCTGATCTGAGATTTCAATTTGGAACTAATCAACTCCAGATTGTAAGAAATACATATGGAATGAATTCCGTAAAACCAACACTTCTTCCAACTAAAAACTCAAACGGTGTAGGAATTTCGACCATAACTTACAATTCTAGCACTAAAGACGTTACAGTTACTCTGGCTACTGGATTTACAACAGCAGGATCATTCCCATTTGCTGTTGGTGATGAAATTATGATTGAGAATGTTAGCGTTGGAATTGCTTCCACAAACGCGAGCGGACAAGTCGTTGTCATAAACACTGGTAAGGGATACAACACTGAAAATTATGATTATAAACTTTTCGTAGTTTCTTCTGTTGATGAGAACATTGGTGGAATTGGAATTGTAACATTTAATCTTAATGGTTACATTTCTAGCGATGAAACACCAGGAACATTTAGTTCTTCTAGGTCTGCTGGAAGAATTATTCCCAAAAAACACTTCCCAGTATTTGATGTCAGATTAACAACGACCAATTTTGTTGAGGGTGAGGACGTTATTTGTCTTGACGACTCAACCATGACTGGTGTTGTTGAAAGATGGGATCCAAATAATGGTTATTTGAAACTTGGAACAAATGTCGATTTTACCGCCAATCATGTCATTGAAGGTCAATCTTCAAAGACAAGAGGAACAATTGCTTCTGTACTTTCATTTAATGCAAGTTATGATCTCGATTCTACTTCCAGAGTTGAATCTGGATGGGAAGATATTACTGGATTCTTAAATGAAACTAGACAAGTTATTCAAGATAGTGACTATTATCAAAAGTTCTCATATTCTCTCAAGTCAAAAGTTGACATGGAAGATTGGGATGATGTTGTTGGATCATTAAATCATACTTCAGGATTTAAGAGATTCTCAAATCTTCTAATTGAATCGACTCCAGAAGAAAATGGGGTTGTTGGTCTTGGAACCACACAATCTTATTTTGATAGAATTATTGATTTTGTGGGCAATATTGATTTAAACTGCGTCTATAACTTTGATAGTGTTAAAGAAAATTATAAGTCTGGATTCTCGGATAATATAATCTTTAAGAATAAAATTCTTACTGACTATGAGGAGTCTGTAGGAAATAGAGTTCTCAATGTGGATAATGTTGCTGATACTTTCAATAGCAATCCAAGACCAACCAGATTTACTGGTGTTGCTCGTTGGCCAATCGAAGACGCTAAAGCCCATAAGTTTTTAACTTATGTTCAAGACACGGATTATACTTCAGAAGCACAGGTCATGTTTGTATCTGTTCTTCACGACTCTTCTGGTAATGGATACCTCAATCAATATGCAAGAGTTGAGACACAACTTGATTTGGGATCTTTTGATTATACTCTTGATGGCACAGATGGTGTTCTTGAATTCTATCCAACAAAATATGAGGACAATTCCTACAATGTATTCACACTTTCATATAATATTGGAGATATTGTAACTAGCACTGGATCCAGTTACTTTGGTGGTTCTGTAAGTGTAGAAACCACAAGTCAGTCAGTTGCTGTTGGTACTACAACTAATATTGTCAGTATTGCAAGCACTTTTGGCTCTGCCAAGGTTCTTGTTGAAATTAAGACGGTTGATGGAGAGTATGAATATGACGAATTAACACTTATTCATGATGGAACAGATGTTGATCTTATGGAATATGGTCAATTAGTAACGATTGGAGAGAGTGGATACGTCGGATCTGGATTTGGAACATATCATCCTTATATTGATGGATCAAACATTAAAGTTGACTTCATTCCAAACGTTTCTGTTGCTTCCTCAGTAAACACAATTGTTGTAGCAATATCCTCTGAGGGTGTTGGCGTTGGATCATTTGCCTTTAATCATGCCGAGATTGGAGCACTTCCAACTTCAATTGCTTCCAGTGGATCTCCTACAGAAAATTCCATTGCCGAATATAGCAATGGAACATACAATGGAGCGTACTTCTTAGTCCAAGTTTCCGATCCAGATAATAATCATCATCAAATTTCTGAATTGATGTTGATTGATGATGGTCCAGACTACTCAAATACTTTCTTAACTGAGTATGGAAACTTAACAAGTACTAACACACCATCTAGTGGTCTTGGAACTTTTGGAGCTTCTGTAACTGGCGATGTTGTCAGACTGACATTTACTCCAAATGCCGGAATCAACGCCGAAGTTAGAACCTTCTATAATTACATGAAGTATGTTGATCCAGGTGACGACAAAGTTGCATTGGATTATACAAATGCTTATCTTGATACACAATATTCAGATTACTCTGGAACAAATTCTGATATCAAGAGAGCATTCAGACTTCAGTATGGTGGGTATGATGTATTTGAAAGATACATTGATGCTACGGATGGAGATGTTGTTGGATCTTCCGCTGGCCTGGAAGTCGCTAATGCAATCACAATTCCAAACCACTTCTTTGTAACTGGAGAGCAATTGACTTATTCTACTCCTGGCGTTGGCACTACAGAAAACATTGGAATTGCATCGACAAACATTACTGGAATAGGAACAACTGATAAACTACCATCAACTGTTTTTGCCATTAAGATTGATTCTAACAAGATCCGTTTGACTGATACAGCAGAAAAGGCATTAAAGGTTGTTCCAGAGTATTTCGATATTACTTCCGTTGGTATTGGAACATCACATACATTTACAGCAACGAATCAAAATGCTAAATGTTTGATTGCTATCGATAACTACATTCAATCTCCAATTGTATCCACGGCTCTTACAACCTCACTTTCTCAGCAACTGTTCCCAAGTCAAGATCAATTGTATGTTGCTGGAATTTCTTCAATATTTGGGGGCGATCTCCTTGAAATTGGATCAGAAATTGTAAAAGTTCAATCTGTTGGAGTTGGATCAACCAATGTTATTCGAGTAAGAAGAGCATGGCTTGGAACAACGAGGGCAGGATATTCTACTGGAGAAGTTCTTACTAAAGTTGTTGGCAATTATAACATAGTAAACAATACTCTCAATTTTGTTGAAGCACCTTATGGAAATAATCCACTCTCATCAACTACAAATCCACCTGATTCTAGAGATTGGACGGGAATAACTACAAGTTCTACTTTCCAAGGAAGAGTATTTTTGAGATCTGGCACTCCTGGCGGAACATCTGAAACTTATAGTAAGAATTATATCTTTGATGATATTTCTTCTAATTTTAATGGGACGGAGAATACATTTACATTAACAGCAGACAATTCCAACACTACTGGAATTGAAAACGACAACGCAATTCTGTTGATAAATGATATATTCCAAATTCCCGGAACATCTAGAGATTATACTCTTGCCGAACAAGCAGGAATTACATCTGCAGTATTTGGTGATGATGGTCAAAGCATTACTTACGATGTAAACTCATCAAATCTTCCTGTTGGTGGTGTAATCGTTTCTGTAGGATCGTCTGCTGGATTTGGATATCAACCATTAGTTTCTGCTGGAGGAACAGCGACAGTTTCTACTGCCGGAACTATTTCCGCAATATCAATCGGAAACACTGGTTCTGGATATAGAGCTGCTACCAACTATCAGGTAATTACAAGTATTGCTACAACTGTTGGTATTGGTTCAACTATAATGACCTTGAATGATGAAAACAGTGTCTTCAAGTACCTGGAGTTTCTGAATGGTGGTAGCACTTGTACCATTGGTGTTGGAACCTACATCAAACCAACTAATATAATTTCCGTTGGTACAACCTCAGTTAATATCGGCATTGGCAGCACATCTCAATATGAAATTGCTGCAAATACTACAGTTGTAATTAATATCCCAAATCCACAACTGGGAATTGTAAGAGTTGGTGTTGCTAGCAGTTCTGTTGGGGTTGCTACAGTAACTCACATTGGTATTGCTAGTATTAGTGCCGGACATTTGTTATCTACAGTTCATGTGACGAATGTTGGAAGTGGATATACAACTTCCAATCTTCCTGAAGTTATCATTGATGATCCTCTCCCATATGAAAATGTTCCTCTCGTTTATCAAACTGATGGCCTGGTAACAGCATCTACTGGAGTAGGAACTCAAGCAAAAGTTAATTTTGTTGTAGGATTTGGATCTGATGTAATTGACTTTGAAATTTCTAATACTGGATTTGGGTATAACAACAATCAGTATCTGACTGTTCCCACTGGTGGTGTTGCTGGAATTCCAACTGATCCAACTTTGGGTGGTGATTTTGAAAGATTTAGTATCTTTATAGAAAAAACTTATACTGATAAGTTTGCTGGATGGTCCGTTGGTCAACTTCAAACACTGGATGATTTTAGTGGGGAATTTGATGGCGATAAAACAGACTTCCAGTTAAAGATTGGAGGAACGATCACTTCAATCATAGCATCTAAAGGATCTAGTGTCGTCATTCAAGATGTGCTTCTGGTATTCTACAACAATATTCTCCAAGTTCCTGGAGAAGGTTATACCTTCAATGGAGGAAGCACAATTATCTTCCCAGAAGCTCCTAAGTCTGGTGACACTATAAGCATTATGTTCTACAAAGGAAATGGTGATGTTGATGTACAATCTGTGGATGTTCTGGAAACTGTAAAAGCTGGCGATACTTTACAAATTACATATGATCCAGCTCTTGGGCAATCAGTGTTCCTTGAAGAAGATCCCAGAATTGTTTACAGTGTTGATGCCACAGATGTTGTATCTACAAATGCATACTATGGTCCAGGAAATGTTGATAATATAAATCTTGAAAGACCTGTTATTTGGTGTAAACAAACTGAAGATAGAATTATTGATGGTCAGAGAGTTGCTAAAGATCGTCCTCAATACAAGGCAAATATTTTCCCAACCACCAATGTTATTCAGACTGTTGGAGTTGGATCAACTACAATCTACATTGAAAATATTCAACCTTTGTTCAATCAACAGCATGAAAGCAGCGTTTCTCTTTTATTCCAGAAAGATATTCTTCTTATCTCTCAGGATTCTAAAGTTGGAGCATCGGCAACCGCAGTTGTTTCCGCAGGTGGAACTATTTCTTCAATTGTAATTTCTGATGGTGGAGTTGGATATACTACTGCTCCTACAGTTATTATTGGCAATCCTGTTGGTCTTGGAACAACGCAAAGACAGACTGCAACCGCTTCAATTACTAGCGGAATTGTAACCTCTATTTCTATTACTGGATCTGCTGCTACTGGATATGCTTCGACTAATCCACCAGCAGTTCTTATTGAGCCTCCAACGACTTTGACTGAAAGAATTAATTCTGGAATTGTTTATACGGGAGACTTTGGAACCATTGTTGGTGTCGCTACAACTAGTGTAGTTGGAGTTGCCTCAACTGGATTAATTCTCAGTTTGTTTATCCCACAAAATTCTATCTTGAAAGATACGAGTATTGTAGGAACTGCAATTACTGTTAGCAGCCTTTCTGTTGGTGATTACTTTGTTGTTAGAGATTCCAATATCGGTCTTGGAGTTACTTCACTCACATCTGGTTCTGAAACAGTTGGAGTTGGTACAACTTGTATTGATAATGTTTATCAGGTTGTCGGAACATCCACAACGCAAAAATCTCTGCCAGGAGTTGGTTCTACAACTGTAAATGATGTAACGGTTAGTGTTTTAAGTTACAATGGTTATGATTTCTCTTCTCTTGGGGTGAATACTCATTTTGGAAACTATAGTTTTGGAAAAATTACCACCACTGCCAGAACATCTACATCAGCGTTTAATTTCTACAATCAAAATGGACTCGCTGGAATTTCAACATCTGCCTTAGTTAGAAGATATGTACCACTCAAAATACAAGACTATAATGTATGATAACTAAATAAAATTTAGTTGACCAACTCCTAATAAATAAGTAAAAAACCAGCAAAATGGCAGCAATCATAACTGATCAAATTAGAATATTGAACGCAAGAAATTTTCTTGCTGGTGTTACTACCACTGGTAGTTCATACTATTCTTTTATTGGATTACCAAACGCTACTGATATACAATCAAATTGGGATAACAATCCACCTGCTCCAGTAGATAATTTTAATTATGAAAATGAAGTATGGGAAACCATGATTGGATTGAAAAAAATTACTAGTAGTGATGTAAAATTAGTAGTTCCAAAAATTGTTTGGAAATCTGGCAATACATACGACATGTATCGTCACGACTACAGCACATCAAATACTGCTAAAGTTTCTGGATCAACTAATCTCTATAGTTCATTCTTCTATGTAATGAACAGTGACTATAGAGTGTATATTTGCCTTCAAAATGGCACTACTCCAGAAACTCCAAATGGTTCTCCTTCTTTAGATGAACCAACTTTTGTTGATTTGGAACCAAGAGCTGCTGGTGCTAGTGGAGATGGGTATATTTGGAAGTATCTTTACACAATCAGCCCATCAGACATTGTAAAATTCGACTCTACAAATTACATTCCTGTTCCATCCGACTGGGCAGACTCCGATACCAATGCTTCTGTTAGAGATAATGCTGTTGATGGGTCCATTAAGATTGTTACTATTACAAATAGGGGAGTTGGGTTAGGTACAGCAAACGCAATCTATACTAATGTTCCCATCAAAGGAAATGGAACAGGTGCAAAATGCACCATTACAATGAATGCCGACTCTCAAGTAGATTCTATTGTAGTTTCTTCTCAAGGATCTGGATATACTTACGGTAATGTTGACTTGGTTGCTGGTGGTATTCCAACAGGAACTACCAGACCACTATTTAATGTCATTATATCACCTCAAGGTGGTCATGGTGCCGACATTTATAGAGAACTTGGGACCAAAAATGTCCTTTTATACTCCAGATTTGAAAATGATATCCAAAATCCAGATTTTATCACTGGGAATCAGGTAGCGAGAGTTGGAATTGTAGAAAAACCCAATACCTTCGGCACAAATACTCCATTAACATCAGATAAAGCTAGTGCGGTAACTGCTTTGAGATTGACTGGAATTGGATATAGTTCAGCAACATACGAGGCAGATTCATTTGTTACTCAAACAGTATCCACTGGTTCAACTGCTGTTGCTAGAGTTATTAACTATGACCAATCAACAGGTGTATTAAAAGTTTGGCAAGATCGTTCCCAATCTGGATTCAACACTGTTGGAGTAGCAATTACAAATCCACAATATGGATTTGACCAGGTTGATTTCACAGCATCTCCAAGCGGAGACGGATCCCTCACAATTACTGGAGGATCTATATCTGGTGGACTGACTATTGATAGCACTTTTACGGGTGTCTCTACCGTAATAAATAATAGAACATTCTACCTTGGTCAATCGTTTACTAATGGCATTGCGAATCCTGAAGTTGCAAAATATTCAGGCAACATAATCTATGTTGATAATAGACCATCCGTGACAAGATCAACCAACCAAAAAGAAGACATCAAGGTTATATTACAATTCTAAGGAATTATGTCGCAAATCACCAATCTCAACGTTGCTCCATATTATGACGACTTTGACCCAACGGACAACTATCATAGGGTCTTGTTCAAGCCTGGATACCCAGTTCAGGCAAGAGAATTAACAACGCTTCAGTCTATTCTACAAAATCAGATTGAAAGATTTGGTCAGCACTTCTTCAAAGAAGGTGCTAAGGTAATTCCAGGCAATACTGCATATAGTAGAAATTATTATGCTGTCGAATTGAGCACCACATTCCAGGGTGTTCCAGTTGATGCATATATTGATCAACTTGTTGGGCTAAAACTTACTGGACAAAACTCCGGAGTAACCGCAACAGTTGATTATTATTTAACTTCATCGGATTCTGAAAGGGGAAATCCAACCATTTATGTCAGTTATTTGGCATCAAGCAATCAAGATAATGCTTCTCAGGCTTTTTATAGTGGGGAGGCACTTGTAGCTGAAGGTAATATTGTAAGTGGTCTTTTAGGAAATCAAATAATCGCATCTGGAGAACCATTTGCTAATACTATTTCCAGAAATGCTACATCAGTAGGATCTGCTTTTTCTATTGTAAATGGTGTCTATTTTATTAGAGGTCAGTTTGTTAATGTTTCGGATGAAACTTTAATTCTTGACCAATATACAAATACCCCATCTTATAGAATTGGTCTCTACATAAATGAAGAGATCATCACCCCAGATCAAGATGAAGAGTTAACGGACAATTCGCAAGGATACAACAATTACGCTGCTCCTGGAGCAGATAGATTAAAAATTTCAACATCACTCTTCAAAAAATCTCTGACAGATTTTAACGATGAGAACTTTGTAGAACTTGCTGTAGTAGAAAATGGTGTACTAAGAACATCTAGAAATACTAACGAATATTCTATTATCAATGATGAACTTGCTAGAAGAACATATGACGAATCTGGCAATTATTGTGTAAAACCATTCACTATCACCCCCAAAGAATCTTTAAATGATGGTGAAGGAAATAGGGGAATTTTAGAAGAAAATCAAATAGCTCCTAGTGGAAGTATTCCGTCAGATGATTTGGCTCTTTATGAAGTTTCTCCTGGAAAGGCGTATATAAAGGGATATGAAGTTGAGACAATAGGATCTACTTTACTCGATGCTCCAAAGGCAAGAACAACAAAAACTATAGAGAATCAATCAATATTTTATAATACTGGATCCACTTTGAAACTCAATAGAGTTTATGGTGCTCCATTAGTTGGTACCGGAAATACTTATGTTCTAAGTTTAAGAAGTCAAAGAGTTGGATCTTTAAGTGATGGAAGTGTTGGCGCTGGCCAAACTTATGCTGCTGGAGAAGAAATTGGAGTTGCTAGAGTTTATGACTTTAGACTGGAGTCTGGATCGTATAGCACTTCAAATGGCAATTTGAATGAATGGGATCTGTCTCTGTTCGATGTACAGACAGTTACCAAGATTACATTAAACGAAAATACAACTTTAAGTACACCAACTTTCGTAAAAGGAAAAAATAGCGGAGCAACTGGATTCTTAAAGAACAGTATCAGTGGCACAAATGTAATTGAGTTGTATGATACCACAGGCACTTTCACAAGATATGAAAGTTTTGAGTTTGATGGCATTGATAACGGAAGAGTAGCTACTGCGATTACTGCCTACGGAATTTCTGATGTTCAGTCAGTATACGGAAAGGTTGGTGTAGGTACTACTTTTGCTGCTGATGTTATTCCATCCACAAGATCAACTATAGGAATTGCCACTATTACAGCAGTTGATTCTAATGGAGAGAGTACAGTAGTTTCTGCCAATCCGCTGTTTCCTGGAATTGTAAGTGTAGGTGATCTTGTTAGTTATACAAGCACTGATACAGCTCAAAGTTTTACTGATCCAGTTTTTGCAACGGTAAAGACTGTTAACGCTTCAGACATTGTTATTACTGGAGTAACTACTGTTTCTGGAATATGCCAAGGAAGACTTCCAGAAACTGGAGCAAGAATTGAAGTATCTAACCTGAAAGTTTTAAAGACTGCACTATCAGCTTCTAGTGATAGTACCTTATTCACTTCACTTCCAAAAGAAAATATTTCTGAGTTGTCTGTAAATGATTCATTTATCACACTCAGAAAATATACTAGTGTTAACATTTCTGGCAATGAGTTATCTGCTGTTGTAAACGCAGGAACAAATGAAACCTTCTTACCTTTTGATGAGGAAAGATATTCTCTGATTAGATCCGATGGATCAACAGAGGTTCTAACAGCAGATAAATTATCTCTTGCCAATGGAGCAAAGGAACTCCAAATATACAATCTTGGAAGTGATGACACCAATGCACAATTAATCTATACGGTTAAAAAGATTAAACCTGTAGCTAAGAAAAAGAAAAAGAATAGAGTAAATTCAATTATTATTAATAATTCCAAATTGTCAGGATCTGGAGTTGGAGCGACTACCCTGAATGATGGACTTACATATGGAAATTATCCATATGGAACTAGAGTTCAAGATAAGACAATCTCGCTTAACGTTGGTGATGTTATTAATATTCATGCCATTTATGAATCTACTGATACAAGTGCTCCTTCGGCACCAACAATGATTATTTCTTCTCTTACTGGACCAACAGCAAAGACTAGCGATTTATTAATTGGAGAAAGAGTTGTAGGTCGCCTTAGTGGAGCTAAAGCAATTGTCGCAGAAAAACTTTCGGACAGTCAAATTTCATTTATATCAAAAAATGGAATTGATTTTAGAGAAGGAGAAACTGTCACATTTGCGGAAACTGGTGTTCAAGGAATTATATCCACATTAAACGAATCTAGTTTCAATGTTTCCAAAAACTTTAAGTTTAATACCGGACAAAAAGGATCTTTCTACGGCCACTCATCTATTGTTAGAAAAGAAGGTATAGATGAACCAGCAAAACAATTAAAAGTTTATTTTTCAAATGGATATTTTGAATCTACTGATAGTGGAGATTTCATAACTGTTAATTCATACACCGATTTTGATTATGCAGATGATATTAGATCGGTTGATGGCCATAGAAATACGGATATTATCGATATTCGACCAAAAGTTTCTACTTATACTACATCAGCAGGGTCAAGATCTCCATTTGAATTTTATGGAAGAACATTTAACCAATCTGGAAATTCTTCAAGCGTAATTTCTTCTGATGATGCTTTTGATGTAACTTTCTCATATTATCTCCCAAGAGTTGATAGAATTTTCCTCACTCAATCCGGCAAATTCCAAGTCCAGTATGGAATTCCATCAGAGACTTTAGAAAGACCACTGCCAGTAGATGATGCTATTGAAATTGCTACTGCTGTAGTACCTCCATATGTTTATAATGTAAATGACATAAAACTTCAATTCTTAAAATATAAAAGATATCGCATGTCCGATATCAGTAAACTCGAAGATAGGATTAAAAATCTAGAATATTATACTGCTCTTTCTTTACTTGAAGCAAATACTGCCAATTTCTTTATTCCAGATGAAGGAGGATTGAATAGATTTAAGTCTGGATTCTTCGTTGATAATTTTACCTCTCTCAATGCTCAAGAAGGTGCTTTTGGATTCAAAAATAGTATTGATGTAAAAAACAAAGCTTTAAGACCACAACACTATACGAATTCTATTGATCTTATTCAAGGTCCTGTTGTTAATGTTGATACCACCGCCGACCTCTCTTCTACTCAACCTGAAGGAGTAAATATCAGAAAATCTAGCGATATTATTACATTAGATTATGCTGAAGTAGAATGGTTGAAACAAACCTTTGCTACCAGATCTGAAAGTGTAACTCCATTTTTGGTAAGTTTCTGGCAAGGTTCTCTGGAGCTGACCCCAGCAACTGATACTTGGATCGATACTGTTAGACTTGAAGCAAAAGTCATTGAAACAGAAGGTAATTATGCTGAAACTTTAGCAAGAGCCGTTCGGGAGCAAGGAGTTGATCCACAGACAGGATTTGCTCCTACTGTTTGGAATGCATGGCAAACTAACTGGACTGGTCAAGATGTCATCGAAACGACCAGAACTAGGACCACCAATCCGTCCAGAGAAGTTAACATTCAAGGTCCAGGAGCTCGAGGTCGAGTAAGTCAATCAACCAGAACCGTCAATGCTGATGTTATTGAGGATACTTTCAGAGAGGTTAGAGACACTGGAGTAATGTCCAGAACTGGAACCAGAACAATAATCACTGAACAATTTGATATGGAATCTGTCGGTGACAGACTTGTAAGTAGAGATATTGTTCCTTACATGAGATCTAGAAATGTCCAATTTGTTGCTCAAAAAGTAAAACCACTCACAAAGTTATATGCTTTCTTCGATAATACAAATGTAACTAGATTCTGCGTACCAAAACTTCTTGAAATTTCAATGGTCACTGGAACCTTTGATGTTGGAGAAACTGTAGTTGGTACAGTAAGAAACACTGGAACAGGTCCAGTTAATGATAATCCGCCAAGAATTACATTTAGAGTTGCCCAGTCCAATCACAAATCCGGACCTTATGATTCTCCAGATAGAGTTTATAGACAAAACCCATACAATTCACAACCACTTTCTGAATCATATTCAGCAACTTCAACAATACTGAATGTAGATACTTTCTCATTGGCAAATCAACCTGAGGGAGATTATTTTGGTTATGTTCAACAAAACATGATTCTTGTAGGCCAAACTAGTGGTGCTCAGGCAACAATTACAAATGTTAGACTGGTTTCGGACATTAGTGCCGATCTCAGAGGAAGTTTCTTCATTCCAAATCCAAATATTTCATCAAATCCTAGATTTGAAGTTGGCACAAGAATTCTTACATTAGTCAATAGCGAAACAAACAATCAATCAACAGCAACTACAATTGCTGAAGAGGGTTACATCTCAAGTGGAACAATTGAAACTGTACAGGAAAATATTATTTCTGTAAGAAATGCCAACATTCAAAATAAACTTGAATTTGAAGAGCAGTCTGTTGCTAGAACAACAGGCACTCAACTTGTTAATAGTAGAGTTGTTGGATCGACACCAGTTGAGCAGAGAGTTAATTTCTGGTATGATCCTCTTGCTCAGTCATTCTTGGTTGATGATGATACTGGAATATATCTCACAAAGTGTGATGTATTCTTCAGATCAAAAGATGATGGAGATGTTCCTGTAACACTTCAAATTAGAACTATGAAGGGTGGTCTTCCAACGCAAAAGATCTTACCTTTCTCTGAAGTTACTTTAGATCCAGATCAAATTAATATCTCAGGTGATGGATCTGTTGCTACATCATTTGAATTTAAGGCTCCAGTTTACTTGGAGGGAAGAGGAACAGAATATGCTATCTGTGTTGCTTCAAATTCTACAAAATATAGCGTTTATATCTCAAGAGTTGGTGAAACAGATTTAATCAGCGATACATTTATATCAAACCAACCATATCTTGGATCTCTGTTTAAATCTCAAAATGCTTCAACTTGGGAACCAAGTCAGTGGGAAGATCTTAAGTTTACTCTCTATAGAGCAGACTTTATTGAATCGGGTTCTGTTGAATTCTATAACCCATCATTGAAAGAAGGGAATGGTCAAGTCGCTACACTTCTTCCAAATTCACTTGGAATGAATTCTAAGAGAATTAGAGTTGGTCTTTCAACATACTTCAATGAACCAGATTTAGCTCTTGGAAATACTGTTATTCAAGTTGGAAGTAATGCCACTGGCAATTATGTAGGAAGTGCTGGTACAGCAGTTGGAACTTTAAATGTAATCAACTCTGGTATTGGATATACCGGACCATTTACATACACTGGCGTTGCTTTAACAACGGTAACTGGTAATGGTAGAAATGCTACAGCAGAAATTCAAGTTGCTGATGATGGAACTATCGGATTCGCTACAATTTCTACTCCATCTGGTGGTGGATCTGGTTATCAGGTTGGAGATGTTCTTGGAATCACAACCATTGGAACAAATAGTCTGGGATCTGGAGTAAGATTCTCAGTTACTTCAATTGGAAGCAGCAGTGAACTCATTCTTGACAATGTTCAGGGAGATTTCTTAACTGGAGTAGGAAATACCATTCAATTTATCAATAGTTCTGGTATTACTACAACATTACATTATACTAATGGTAGTGCTCTTGGACCTTGGCCAAGACCAACGGAAATTGAAGTTGAAAATGATGGATTACATATCCTCGTCCAACACAAGAATCATGGAATGTATGATGGAGACAATAGTGTTACCATCTCTGGAGCACTGTCTGATGTAAAACCAACCAAGTTGACGGCAGCATATTCAGCAACCTCAACTGGTCCTCTTACAGTTGATAATGGATCTAACTTCTATACTTTTGAAAATGTTGGGGTTGGAACTACAAACGCTGGTTATCTTCTTATCGGTGATGAAGTTATTGGATTTACAACTTCCACATCAGGAACTATCGGAGGGACAATAACCAGAGGAAGCAATCCTAAAGATTATCCTGTCGGAACTCCAGTTTATAAGTATGAGTTGAACGGTGTTTCTTTGAGAAGAATCAACAAAACACATACTTTGGGAGATGCTACTGTTGCTAATCCTATTGGATTTGATTCATATAACTTGAAAATTGATATGTCAACTAATGGTGTCGATAGAACTGCAGCATCTGGATGGCCAAAACTCTTCGCTAATACCAAAAAATCGACAGGTGGAAACTCAATTAAAGCAACTCAAAACATACCTTTTGAAATCATTACTCCTCAGGTTCAAAATATTACTCCCCAGGGAACAAATATTACATCAAATCTGAGAACAGTAACTGGAAAGAGTTTAAGTGGAAATGAAATTCCATTCATTGATACTGGATTTGAACCAGTGGCACTTAATACTCCAAATTATTTGACATCTACTAGATTGATTTGTTCAGACATCAATTCAACAAATCAACTGACAGATCTTCCTGGTAATAAGTCTTTGAATCTGAGTCTTCAGTTGGCAACGACAGATTCTCGTTTATCACCAGTTGTTGATGCTCAGAGAGTCAATGTAATTCTGACTTCAAATAGAGTAAGTAGAATTATTGAAGATTTTGCCTTAGATAGTAGAGTCGGTTCTATTGGAGATGATCCATCTTCGTTCCAGTATGTTTCAAAAGAAATGGCTCTTGAAAATGCTGCAAGTTCAATCAAGATCATAACATCCGCACACATGAACCCATACACTGACATCAGAGCACTGTATGCGATTGGAAATGATCCTGGTTTTGATCCAATCTTTACTCCATTCCCAGGATGGAACAATCTGAATGACAGAGGAGAAATTATTAGGCTTGAAGATTGCAATGGAAAGTCTGATTCATATGTTGAATTGATTCAATCTCCAACACCTGGAGTCCCAGACACTTTCCAAGATTTCACCTTCACTAGAGACAATCTCCCAACATTTAAATACTTTAGAATTAAATTAGTATTGACATCTACAAATCAGGCTTATCCGCCAGCACTTAGAGATCTCAGAGTTATTGCTCTTGCTTAATTATGAAATATGTAAAAGTAAAAGATCATCTAAATTTAGTTAGAGATCCTAGCACCAATGCCATACTCAATACAAATAAAAATGAGTATGATGAGTATATAAAAAATAGAAACAAAAAACTCTCTGAAAATCAGAGAGTTCAAAAGTTGGAAAGTGATGTTGAAGGAATGAAAGATGATCTGAACACGATCAAAAATTTATTACAAGAGTTGGTAAAAGGATCGAACTAAATATCAATATAAGGAGACATGAGTAAATGGCACAACCATCTACCAGACAAGGTTTAATAGACTACTGTAAAAGACAGTTGGGATATCCAGTTTTAGAAATCAATGTTGCTGATGAGCAAATTGATGATCTGGTAGATGATGCTATTCAATTCTTTCAAGAGAGACATTTTGATGGGGTTTATCAAGCTTTCTATAAGTACAAGGTAACTCAAGATGATATTGATAGAGGTAGAGCTAGAGGAGGAAATACGGCAGTAGGAATCGCAACTACGACTGCTAGTGCTTCTATTGTTGGATCTTCTACCACACAATTTAGTTTTGAAGAAAATAGTAATTATTTACAAGTTCCACCGAATATTATTGGAGTAACTAAGTTGTTCCATTTTGATGGATCAAATACTCTTACTAATAATATGTTCAGTGTGAAATATCAGTTGTTTTTAAACGATATTTACTACTGGGGATCAACTGAGTTACTTTCATATGCGATGGTAAAAACATATCTTGAAGATATGGATTTCTTATTAACCACGCAAAAACAGATAAGATTTAATAAACGCCAAGACAGATTATATCTCGATATTGATTGGGGAAGTCTAAGTGTCGATGACTATCTTGTTATTGATTGCTATTCGACCTTAGATCCAAATGACTATTCTAGAGTTTGGAATGATTCTTTCTTAAAACCATATCTTACAGCTCTAATTAAAAGACAGTGGGGAATGAATATGATGAAATTTACTGGAGTCAAACTTCCAGGTGGAGTGGAGTTGAATGGAAGACAAATGTATGACGATGCCCAAAAAGATCTTGAAGGCATTATGGAAAAAATGTCCAATACTTATGAGTTACCACCTCTCGACATGATCGGTTAAGAATATGGCATTAAATCCGTTTTTCCTACAAGGTTCAAAATCAGAACAAAGTCTTATACAAGACCTTATCAATGAACAACTACGAATGTATGGAGTAGAAGTTCATTATTTGCCAAGAAAATATATTACTGAAAAAACGGTCATCAGAGAAGTTATTGAGTCAACATTTGATGAGGCTCATCCAATTGAGGCATATCTAGAAAATTTTGAAGGTTATGGCAATCAAACGACTATTCTTTCAAAGTTTGGTATTCAATCAACACAAGAAGTAACTTTAACAATATCAAAGGAGAGATTTGAAACCTACATCTCTCCTCTTTTAGCAGGAAAAGATAATATTAAACTTAGCACCAGACCAAAAGAAGGTGATTTGATTTATTTTCCACTTGGAGATAGATTATTTGAAATCAAATTTGTGGAGCATGAGCAACCATTTTATCAATTGCAAAAAACATATGTTTATACTCTGAAATGTGAACTCTTCAGACCAGAAAATGAAATTATTGATACAGATATTGAAGAAATTGATGATTCAATAACTGGAACTATTGTTGATGATGGAGGAGATGCTTCGGCACTTTCAACCATCCTTTCTTTGGTTGGAGTTGGAACGACTGCATTAGCATCAGTTGGTTATATTAGTGATGGAGGTATCAGACAAATTTCTGTAACTAATAGAGGTGGTGGATATACATATAACCCAAGAGTCGCGATTTCATCTGCTCCAAGTGGAGGAGTGACCGGTATTGCTACTGCTGAAAGAATATCTGGAATTGTTGCCTGCGAAACCAATGTAAATCCAGTAAGCAAATCTATTCAAAGTGTTCGTGTAGTTAATCCAGGTTCTGGTTACACTCAAGCTCCAGGAATTCAATTTATTGGAGATGGTGTTGGTGCAGCTGCTACAGCAATAATTGGAAATGGTGTTATTGGTATCGTAACTATTACTGGAGGTGGATCTGGATATACTTCGGCAACCGCTCCATCAGTAACATTCACCGGAACTGCCACAGTTTCTGCTGCGGCTACAGTTGCTGTTAGTGCTGCTGGTACAATTAGTGCCATTTATATTACAAATGCTGGTCTTGGTTACACTCAGCCTCCAACAATTACTATTAGTGCTCCAAATCAGACCGGAGTTGGAACATTCCAGAAAAATGAAATTGTTACCGGATCAAATTCTGGAACAACCGCAAGAGTTCTTAATTGGGTCTCTTCGACAGGAAAGTTGGAGGTTACAAATGTGGATGGATCTTTCTTCGTTGGAGAAAATATTGTTGGATCGGCATCTTCGGCAAGTTACAAACTTTCTTCTTCAACTTATGCTGAAGATGGATTTACCTCAAATAATGAAATAGAATCAGAAGCTGATAACATTATCGATTTTAGCGAAATTAATCCTTTCGGTATGCCATGAATCATAAATAATAGTTAACAAAAGAATCGAAGAAATGTTTGAGTATTTTTATAACGAAATTTTTAGAAGGACCATCATATCATTCGGTTCTTTATTTAATAACATTATCATAAAACAAGAAGACTCTTCTGGAAATGTTTCCAATCAGTTTAGAGTACCTCTTGCTTATGGCCCAACACAAAAGTTCTTGGCAAGAGTAAATCAACAACCAGATTTAAACAAATCTGTTTCATTGACATTACCAAGAATGTCATTTGAATTTGTTGGTCTCAGTTACGACCCATCAAGAAAAGTAACTCAAACTCAAAAATTCAAAAAAGCATTAACTTCGGATCAAGATAATATTCAAACAGCATATATGCCAGTTCCATATAACATGGAATTTGAGTTATCGATTATGACGAAGTTGAATGATGATATGCTTCAAATTATAGAGCAAATTTTGCCATATTTTCAACCAGCATATAGTATGTCAGTCAATCTTGTAGAAACAATTGGAGAAAAAAGAGATATTCCAGTTATTCTAGAAGGACTCTCGATGAGTGATGATTATGAAGGAGACTATACAACAAGAAGAGCATTAATATATACTTTACGTTTTAGTGCAAAAACATATCTCTTTGGACCAATCACTGCAGCAAGTTCCGATATTATCAAAAAAGTTACTGTTGGATTTACCGCTGGCACTCTTGGAACTGGAACTCCACAAAGAGATGTGCAGTATGCTATTGAACCAAGGGCTATTAAAAATTACACTGGTACGGTACTTACTAGACTCACTGACGATATTACTGCTGTAGATACTGTCATTAAAGTTGATGATAAGTCAACAATCACAGCAGATACTTACCTCGACCTTGATGGAGAAGAGGTGTATGTAACTGAAGTTCTATCAGATGATAGTATTAAGATTAAGAGGGGCCAAGACAATACAGATGCTGTTGTACACCTAAGAGGAGCACCAATTAAATCAATTGCTGCGGCAGATGATTTACTTATCGAAGATGGGGATGATTTTGGTTTCAGTGTAACTTATTGATAGAGAAATGAAAATGACTAAAAAGTTTGATGAACTCAATGAAGCATTTGATGTTTCTGGGGATATTGTTTCGACGGAACCAATACAAGAAAGTCCAAAAAATCTATCATCCTCATCTACGGAAGATATAAAAAAAGATTATGAATATACAAGAGGAAATTTATATTCTCTTATAGAAAAAGGTCAAGAAGCAATTAATGGCATTCTCGAATTGGCCCAAGAGAGTGAAATGCCTAGAGCATATGAAGTTGCTGGTCAATTAATAAAAAATGTAGCTGATGCTACTGATAAATTGATGGAACTACAAAAGAAACTTAAAGATGTTGAAGAAGAAACCCAAGCAAAAGGTCCAACCAACGTCACAAATGCTCTTTTTGTTGGTTCTACAGCAGAATTATCAAAACTATTAAAAAATCAAAATCTAGACAAAGATAAAACTAAATAGTTAAAAAAGGACCATGGCAGCAAATCCTGTTATTAATATAGTCATACCTCAAGGTTCTGATTTTTCAGAAACTTTCACTTCGACTGAAACTGATGGATCCGCATCAAACTTGTCAGGTTATACTGGAACGGCAAAAATAAAAAAACATTTTAGTTCAACATCTTCAACTGCTTTCAGCGTTTCCATAACAGGTTCTACGGGAGAAGTTGCGATTGCTATGACAAGTGGAGTTACAGTTGGATTGACTCCTGGTAGGTATTATTATGATGTACGTTTAGAATCCTCTTCTGGTGCTGTTTCTAGATTGGTAGAAGGGATGGCTTTAGTAGAACCAGGAATTACCACTACCTAAAATGCCAGTAGTTAAAAAAGTCACAGTTGCTAACATTGTAGCAAAGAAACCAAAACTACAAAAACCATCGGTAAGATCCGTTCGTCAACCATCTTCTATCAATGAGATGGGAGATACCAGTTTTGGTGCTTTAGATTCTACTAAAAATGGGTTACTTGTTGCTTATGATAGCAGCACCGATAAGTTCATATTAATAACTCCAGATACTGCTTTGACAACTTCAGCAGAAGACCAAGACATTTCAGATCCTTTTGTAGATCAATTGGAACAAGAACTGGACTTTGGCCAAATACAAGCAGGAGACATTGATGGAGGAGGATTCTGATGGCAGTTAGACTTAGACAACTTGTCGATTTAGATGTAGAACCTCTTACTGGAGCAAAAAATAAGTATATAATGAGATTCAATAGTACAAGTTCAAAATTTGATTTAATTCCATTCGATACTGCTTTATCCGTATCAGCTTCTGATGGAAATATTTCCGATTCATTTGTAGATCAATTAGAAGAAGAAATAGAAGTTGGTGAAGTTCAAAACTTCACTTATGATGGAGGTTCTTTTTGAACTAAATAATAAAAAATATAAAAATAAAAGAGATGACGGCTCCTGTAATTCAGTTTAAGAGAGGCCTTCTCGCAAATCTCCCTGGATTAAGGGCAGGTGAACCCGGCTTTACTACAGACAGTTACGATCTGTATGTTGGTATTGATTCTACAACAGAAAATAATCAATTTGTAGGATCTGGAAGATATTGGTCAGTTAATTCCTCAACTGTTGGCAGTGGTGTTAACCTGGTAGAAGGTACTTCAAACGGAACTTCTTTTATCACTCTTAAGGCACCTAATAGTCTTGCTGGGATTGTTACTTATACGATGCCAGGAACTGATGGTTCCAATGGACAAGTTCTTTCTACGAATGGTTCTGGAACTCTTTCCTTTATTGATGCAGCAGCAAACCTAAACATGGCTGGCGACAGTGGTACAGACACTGTTGCTCTTCTCTCAGATACTTTAACATTTTCTGGTGGAGAAGGTATTGATACCGCAGTCACCAATAATACAGTTACAATTTCAGCGGAAGACGCAACTTCATCAAATAAAGGTGTTGCTTCTTTTAATGCAACTGATTTTACTGTATCTTCTGGTGCAGTTACAGTAAATGAAGAAAGAATTCAAGATATTGTTGGAGCAATGGTCTCCAGTAATACTGAGACTGGAATTACTGTCACATATCAAGATGCTGATGGTACAATTGATTTTGAAATTGCCGATGCTGCTGCTGATGGATCAACAAAAGGCATCGCAGCATTTGATGCCGATGATTTTGATTCCTCATCTGGTGTAATTTCTCTTGGCGATAGCGCAAATGGTGCTGTTCTTGCAATTAATGGAACAACATCTGAAATTGAAGTTTCAAGAACAAACGGAACTGTAACTATTGGTCTTCCCAATAGTGTAACGATCGGTGATGCACTGACTGTTACTGGAGCATTAACTGCTAATGGAGATGTAAATCTTGGTAATGCTGGCAGTGATGTAGTTACTGTTGTTGGTGTTGCAACATTTACCACTAGCAATGTTTATATTGATAATTCTCTATTTGTTGGCGGACTTCAGGTTACTGGTGGTGCTTCAATTGGTCTTGATGTAACTACAAGACACCTTTCGGTTTCTGGTATTTCTACATTCACTGGCGCGATTGACGCAAATGGTGGTGCTGATATTACAGGTAATACTGAACTTGATAATGTTAATATCTCAGGAATTGTTACAGCAACAAGTGTTGTTTTTGGTTCGGGTACAGCAATCACTTCTGTAGATACTGATCTATCATCCGTTTCTGGTTCAGATGATACCCTTGCTTCAGCAAAAGCAACTAAGTCATATGTTGATAGTTCTATCTCTGGCATTGACTTAACAGTTTCTACTGCTGGTGATAGTGGAAGTGGTTCAGTTTCTACATCACAAACACTGACTGTTTCTGGTACTGCAAATGAAATTGAAACTGCAGCATCAGGCCAGTCAATCACCATTGGTCTTCCAAATGATGTTACGATTGGAAATAACCTGACTGTTAGTGGCAACCTTTATGTAAATGGATCCACAACTCAAGTCAACACAACCACAACAACCATTGAGGACCAGCTCCTTGACCTGGGATTTGTTGATGGTTCAGCTCCTTCTTCTGATCTGAACAAGGACATCGGTATTCTGTTCAACTACTACACTTCTTCTGCCAAGAAAGCAGCAGTTTATTGGGATGATAGCACTTCGAGAATTGTTGTTTCCGCAGATGTTAGCGAATCTACTGGTGTTCTGACCAATAACACTGGTGGTGCTTTAGAAGTTGCCTCTCTGTATGTCTCTGGATGTAGCGGAACAGTTGATGAGGTTATTGGTTGTAGTGGAAACACTATCATCATCCACAACGCAACAATTGATGGTGGATCATTCTGATCTCCATAACATAATCTAAATAGAGGGAGTTAATCTCCCTCTTTTTTTATGGATGAACAGGATTATAAGAATTTGATCTCAGTATATCAAAACAAATATTTTGACACTATTAATCAAAATATTGCTCTTGAAGCGAGAGAATTGAAATATAGACAGACTATTGAATCTCTCAATAAGACAATCGTCGAATTGGAATCAAAGTTATCAAAACCAAAGAGAACTTCTAAAGACGATGGGGAGTTTTGATAAATATTAAAAACGCCAGTATATACTGGTAGACTGACTTCATAGGCACTTAGATGGCAGATCCAATAATCAAGCTAAAACGGTCGGCTGTATATGGCAAAATACCGACTGCAGACCAACTGCCACTAGGCGAAGTAGCTCTCAATACCTACGATGGATATCTCTACGCATCCAAAAATGTAGGTATTGGTACAACAGTTATTGTGATTAACCCATTTAGGGTTGGAACAGGAACAGATACATATAACACTTATTTTACTCAAGGAAATGTTGGTCTTGGTCTGACCAATCCAACAGAAAGACTTCATGTATCTGGCAATGTAATAGTTACCGGTATTACTACATTTAACGATAATGTAGATTTTGATAGTACAATTACCGATGTTTATGGAAGAGTAGGTGCCGCATCTTCGGTCCTTTCATCGACTGGAACTGGAGTAGCATGGGTTCCACCATCAGCACAAGGTACTCAAGGTATACAGGGAACTCAAGGTACTCAGGGTATCCAAGGTGTTCAAGGATTTAGTTTCATTAAAACAGAGACTAGTTTTACTGTTACTACAGCAAGTCAAACTACTTTTAGTGTAAGTTATACTGTAGGACAAATTGATGTATTCCTTAATGGTGTTCGTTTAAGTCCAACAGACTACACAGCATCTAACGGAACAAGTATTGTACTTGGAACAGCAGCTACATATGGAGACATCATAGATGTAGTTGCTTTTGAATCTGCTGGTCCTCAAGGTACGCAAGGTACACAAGGAATTCAAGGTATCACTGGTACTCAAGGTACTGATGGTACACAAGGTACACAGGGAATTCAAGGAATTCAAGGTACACAAGGAATCCAAGGTATCACTGGAACCCAAGGTATTCAGGGTATTCAGGGATTTAGTTATACAAGATCGTCCTTCACATATACTGCTACCGCAAGTCAAACCACATTTAGTGGTGCTGACGATAATGCTAGTACTTTAGCATATTCTGTAGGAAACCTTGATGTGTTCCTTAATGGTTCGCACTTGGATCCAGATGATTTCACAGCAACAAATGGAACTAGTGTTGTACTGGCATCTGGGGCTGCGGTTGGTGATACGCTAACGATTGTCGCATTTGAATCTGCTGGACCTCAAGGTACGCAAGGTACTCAGGGAATTCAAGGTGTTCAGGGCATCCAAGGTATTACTGGTACTCAAGGTATTCAAGGTATTACTGGAACGCAAGGTACTCAAGGCATCCAAGGCACTCAGGGCACGCAGGGCACGCAAGGTATCCAAGGTATTCAAGGAATTCAAGGTCTTCAAGGAGATAAAGGAGGATTAAATTATACATTTAGTACTACCACTACCATGGCAGATCCTGGTACTGGTATATTCAGGTATAATAATGCAACTGTAGCATCAGTTACGGCGATTGCCATTGACGCAACGACAACTGAAGGAACAGATGTCTCGGATTACATAGCAACTTGGGACGATTCATCAACTCTTTCAAATAGAGGCCAAATCATCATCAAATCAAATACGAATGATGATGCTACCTATACAATTTTTAATGTAACTGGATCAGTAACTGATAATACTGGTTGGCTTCAAATTGCCGTTACATATGTTTCTGGTGATTTGCCATCGGATACTGAAAATTGTGCTATTGAATTTTCTGCAACTGGTGCCCAAGGCACACAGGGAATTCAAGGAACCCAAGGAATTCAAGGTATCCAAGGAATTCAAGGAATTCTAGGAACCCAAGGAATTCAAGGAATTCAAGGTATCACCGGTACTCAGGGAACTGATGGCACACAAGGTATTCAGGGTATTCAAGGCATTCAAGGAACTACTGGTACTCAGGGAACTACCGGAACACAAGGCATTCAGGGAATCCAAGGTATACAGGGTATTGATGGTAACTTTGGAGGAGCCACATTTGATTATACATTTAGCAGCACTACTACAGATTCGGATCCTGGAACTGGAACCCTGAGATTTGATAATGCTGCTCTGGGTTCTGCTACTCAGATGTTCATTGATGATGTAGATGATAATTCAGATGATATTCAAGTATTCTTAAGAACTATTGATGATTCTACATCAACAATTAAGGGTCACTTTAGAGTTTCAAATAGATTAAATGCCGATGACTTTGCTATCTTTACAATTGATGGATCAAGCACAGAAGCTACAGGATACTTTAAGATTCCATGTACTTATCTGTCCGGATCAACTTCATTTAGCGACGGCGAAGATGTAATTGTTACTTTTGCTAGAACTGGTGATAAGGGAGATACTGGTTTACAAGGTATTCAAGGTATCACAGGAACTCAAGGTACTGACGGTACGCAGGGAACTCAAGGCATTCAGGGCATTCAGGGTATTCAAGGTATCACAGGAACCCAAGGTACTGACGGTACTCAAGGTATTCAAGGTATTCAGGGTATCCAAGGTATTCAAGGCATTCAAGGCACCCAAGGTATCCAAGGTTTTAGTTTTACAAAGACAGAAACGAGTTTTGATGCAACATCGGGTCAGACTACATTCTCAGTAAGTTATACTGTTGGCCAAATTGATGTATTCCTCAATGGTGTTCGTTTAAGTCCAGATGAGTATACAGCAACAAATGGAACTTCTATAGTATTGGATGTTGGTGCTTCTCTAAATGATGTCGTTGATATTGTCGCATTTGAATCTGCTGGACCTCAAGGTACGCAAGGTACACAAGGAACTCAAGGCATTCAAGGCATCCAGGGTGATTTGGGAATTCAAGGTATTCAGGGTATCACAGGAACCCAGGGTATCCAAGGTATTCAAGGTTTTAGTTTCGCCAGATCTTCATTTACATATACAGCAACTGCAAGTCAAACTACATTCAGTGGTGCCGATGATAATACAAATACATTAGCATATTCTGTAGGATATCTTGATGTGTTCCTCAATGGTTCTCACTTGGACCCAGATGACTTTACTGCTACAAGTGGAACTAGTGTCGTATTGGCATCTGGAGCTGCTGTAGGGGACACCCTGACAATTGTTGCTTTTGAATCTGCTGGTCCTCAAGGTACTCAAGGAATCCAAGGAATCCAAGGAATCCAAGGTACACAAGGAACTACTGGTACTCAAGGTATTCAAGGTATTACTGGTATTCAAGGTACTCAAGGCATTCAGGGTATTCAGGGATCCAGTTTTGCCAAGACAGAAAACTCAACAACAGTAACAACCGCAAGTCAAAATACATTTAATGTATCTTATACTGTCGGTCAAATTGATGTATTCCTCAATGGTGTTCGCTTAAGTCCAACAGACTATACAGCATCTAATGGTACAAGTGTTGTATTGGGAACTGCCGCCACTTATGGTGACATTGTTGATGTCGTATCTTTTGAAGCTGCGGGTCCACAAGGTACTCAGGGCATTCAAGGTATTCAAGGAATTCAGGGAGCCACTGGAACTCAAGGAACAACAGGTACTCAGGGAACAACAGGTACTCAGGGTATACAGGGTATCCAAGGCATCACTGGAATCCAGGGCATTCAAGGTATTCAAGGATTTAGTCATACTAGATCTTCATTCACATATACTGCTACCGCAAGTCAAACCACATTCAGTGGTGCCGATGATAACGCAAATTCACTTTCATATACTCCATCAAATATTGATGTTTATCTAAACGGTTCGCACTTAGATCCAGACGACTTTACTGCTACAAATGGAACTAGTGTCATATTGGCATCAGGCGCTTCTGTAGGTGATACTTTAACGATTGCTACATATGCTTCTGCTGGCCCTCAGGGTACTAGTGGTACACAAGGAGCACAAGGTGTTCAGGGATCAAATTATAGTAAGACAACGACTAGTTACAATGTGACAACAGCAAGTCAAACGACATTCAGTGCTACTTACTCTGTCGGAAATGTTGATGTATTCTTAAACGGCGTTCGTTTAAGTGACAATGATATTACAGCATCAAATGGAACGAGTATTGTTCTTGGAACCGCGGCCACATATGGTGATGTTGTTGATATTGTGGCATTTGAATCTGCTGGTCCTCAAGGTACTCAGGGGATTACTGGGGCAGGAACTCAGGGAACTCAGGGAATTCAGGGCATCACTGGTGTTCAAGGTATTCAAGGATCTACAGCAGGATTTAGTGCCATTAACTTTGTTCTTGGATAAACTAAATAGTTAAAAATTAACCAGAAAGATGGGGAAAACTAGGAGGACTGCGGATCTAGTATCCGATGATAATATATTTGTTGACACTACCAACGATAGAGTTGGTATTGGATCAACAATCCCCACATCAACTTTAAATGTTGTCGGAGTTGTTTCAGCAACTTCGTTTAAAGGAGATGGATCTGGATTAACCAAAGTTTTTAGCGCAGTAAACTTTATTTTATCGTAATCGATTGATTTTTTATTATGGATTTTGTAAATTCTCTTGCTAAATTAGCACTGGAGAGGGGCGGAAAGATATATCCATTAATTATTCCTGCTGAGGAAAATAATGGTCTTGGATTGATGAACCCATCAATCTATAAAGATGGAAATAAAAAAGTAGCTATACTGAGGGCAGTCAATTATACTTTTTATCACTCTGAAGAAAAATTATTTCAACATCAATATGGACCTCTAACATATGTCCACCCAGAGAATGATATTCATTTAAGAACTTGGAACCACTATCTGGAATTTGATGATGATTATCAAATAATTCGTCACAATAAAATAGATACATCAAAGTTTCCAGAAAAAGAATTGTGGGACTTTGTTGGCCTTGAAGACGCAAGAATTTTTAGATGGGAAGGAAAACTATGGACATGTGGAGTCCGTAGAGATCTGGACAAAGTTGGAACTGGAAGAATGGAATTATGTGAAATTGAGGTTCATAATGACAAAGTTGTAGAAATATCCAGAAATCGAATTGAACCTCCAAGAGAAGCATATTGTGAGAAAAATTGGATGCCCATTTTGGATAAACCATATCACTTTGTGAAATGGGGGAATCCAACTGAAGTTGTAAAAGTAAATTTGGAAGATAATAGTTCGGAATTTGTTTTTCAAGGAGGGAGACAAGATATCCCAAGAGATTTGCGTGGAGGAACGCAGGTTATTCCATGGAAAGACTATTATCTGGCCATTACTCACGAAGTTGATTTATTCAAAAGTGAGGTAGAACGAAAAGATGCCATTTATAGGCACAGAGTAATTTTATGGGACAAAAATTGGAATCTAATTAAATGGACTAGTGATTTTTCCATCATGAGTGGCCATGTCGAATTTGCCATTGGCATAATTGAAGATGGTGATGATTTCGTTTTATCTTTTGGTTTCCAAGACAACGCAGCATATTTGTTAAAGTTCCCACAGTCAATTATTGAGGAGATTCTAGATGTCTGATTTAACACAACTTCTTCATGATTTTATTTTCAATCCGGAAGATCCCGAAAATAATTTAAATCTTGCTCTTTACTATGATAATATTGACCAAACTGCCTCAGCAATTTCATATTACCTGAGATGTGCAGAAAGAGTTAATGATCCAGAAAAGCAATATCAATGTCTCCTTAGATCTGCTTTTTGTTTTGAAAAGCAAGGGTGTAGGAATTTTACAGTAAGAGGTCTTCTTCAACATGCTCTTGCAATGATGCCGAATAGGCCAGAGGGATATTTTTTCTTGAGTAGATTTCTTGAGAGAGAGGGAAATTATCATGATGCCTATCTAATCGCTTCTATTGGAGAGAAAGTTTCCTCAAAAGATGTATTGCCATTGCCAATGGTTGCAGACTATCCTGGATTCTGGGGAATATTGTATGAAAAGGCCGTAAGTTCCTGGTGGACTGGATTGTGCGATGAATCTAGGAGAATGTTTGAAGATCTTTTGGAAAATTATCCTTTAGATACAATTCACAGACAATCTGTTATTCAAAACCTGAAAAAATTGAATAGTAAAAATGTAAATCTTCATGAGGTTTATCATAAAAATAAAGCAAGAAAGCATTGGGAAAATTCTATAGCACCAACAATGGAATTTACAACTTCCATCGATGCTCAAAATGGATGTGTAGTTGATTGCGTTTTCTGCCCACAAAGAACTCTTCAAAAAGTTTATAAAGGAGAAAGATTTTTAAGTCTCGATAACTTTAAAAAATGCGTCGATAAATTACCAACACAAGTAAGAGTTACATTTGCTGGATTTACAGAACCTTGGTTAAACCCAAAGGCAACAGATATGCTTCTTTATGCTAATCAAGAAGGACATCCAATCTCAGTCTTTACTACTGGTATTGGTATGTCTCTCGATGATATTGATAGGATTAAACATGTTAAGTATGCTGGAAATCCGAATGGAGGATTTGTTCTTCACTTACCAGATCAAGAAAGAAAGGCAAAACACCCAATCACTAAAAGATATATTGAAGTGATTGAAAAATTTGGAGAGGTTCATAAAGATATTCACAATTTTACTTTGATGTGTATGGGAACGGTTCACGAATCAGTTCGACATGTATTTCCAGAAGCCCCAACATATCAAATGTGGTCCAGGGCAGGAAATCTTCTTGGTGAAAGTATTATGAAACCAGAACTTTTGAACAGGAAGGATGAATATAAATCCATTTACCATGGTGATCAAGAAATGACATGTGGATGTTTGGAAAAGTTATATCATAATGTCATGCTTCCAAATGGAGATGTATCTCTTTGCTGTATGGACTATGGTCTTGAGCACATTCTTGGTAATTTGTTTGATCAATCATATGATGAGATAATGCCAGCAAACAATACTTGCTATAACCTCTGTAGATTTTGTGAGAACGCAGTAAAACCATGATTTACCATATTAATGGGCCACATATAAGTGAAAAGAAACAACCAACTATTTGGGTTGTGGACAATTTTTATAGTGATCCAGATTCAATCAGAGAATATGCTCTGACTTTAGATTATCACTTTAGTGATTATCATCGCGGTAGAAGGACAGAGAATCAATATGAGATTCCTGGAACAAGAGAAGCGATTGAATCTATCATGGGTATGAAGATATCAAATTGGATGGAGACTCATGGAATGTGTGGAAGATTTCAACATTGTACTTGTGAAGATGCTCTTGTCTATCATGCTGATATGCAGAAATGGGCAGCAACAGTTTATTTGACTCCGAATGCTCCATATGAATGCGGAACATCTTTGTTAGCACATAAAAAAACAGGAATACGTCATGTAGATACTGAAGGATCTGATGTGATTTGGGCTAATAAGCACTTAGATCCAACTCCATGGGAACACATTGATGTTATTGCCAATGTTTACAATAGATTAGTTATTTGGGACGGCCACTGTCCACATGCGGCTTCTAAATACTTTGGGTATGACAAGAACGATTCTAGGTTATTCCATATGTTCTTTTTCGATACAGAATAATGAAGACCTTTAAAGAGTTCCAAGAGTCTTGGTCTAATAAATATAAAAAGAGTATTGATTGTTCTAATCCAAAGGGATTTTCTCAGAAAGCACATTGTGCTGGAAGAAAAAAAAGAGCAAGAGGTGAGGCAACAAAATCGAAACCAGTTACATGAAAAAATATTGCCGTCTTTGCAAAAAGAAAGAACATAGAGAAGAGTGTGGATACGGCCCCAAAATGTGGGATAAGTATTCTGTAAATGATGCTTCTGAAAAGGAGCAAGAATCTGCTGCCAAAGAATCCGGTATTATTGATGAAGCGAACAAAAGTGGTGATTCTTCTCTGCGTGACTGGTTTACTAAGAGTCGTGCTTCTGATGGCACCCCTGGTTGGGTTCAACTGGGCGGCAAATATGCAGGAAAGCCCTGCGCCAAACAACCTGGACAAACAACCAAACCAAAGTGCGGATCCAGCAAGATGAAACGCAATCTTGATAAAGGTGAAGAAGAAGCGGCGTTCCGTCGTAAAAATAGTAAAGACCCAAATCCAGATAGAAAAGGTAAGGCAATTAATGTGGCTACTGAAGAAAACAATCTGGATGAAAAGTGTTGGCAAGGTTATTCGCAAAAGGGTATGAAAAAGAAAGGAAATAAAGTTGTTCCCAATTGCGTTCCTGTTGGTGAGGAAAAACAAGATCATGAATATTCTATGGCTCGTTCCGAGTTAAAGACTCTTAAAAATGCTGCTAAGAGATTAGAGAAGAAAATGGGCAAGAAAGGTGAGGGAAATCTTGAAGCCTGGGTTCAATCTAAAATCACGAAAGCAGCAGACTACATTGATACAGCAGCAGACTATGTAACTAATGAATCTGCTGGAGAAAAAGATGCCTGTTACCAAAAAGTAAAATCACGTTACAAAGTTTGGCCAAGTGCATATGCGTCAGGAGCACTGGTCAAATGCCGTAAGGTTGGCGCAAAGAATTGGGGTAGCAAATCCAAAAATGAATCAGTAACAATCGAAAATGCTTCTGGAAGAACATTCGCAGAGTTTATTGATATTGTAAAACCAGAACCACTTCAACCATCTAAAGGTCTTGGAAGTGACCTTATTGGCGAAGCAGGTGACTATTGGCATCCCGATCCTAAAAAGGATGCCCAAATTAGTGGTGTGGGAAATAAAACTCGTGCTCGTGAAGACCGTGCTGGATCTTCATCTTCTGCTAAGAAAGAAGATCCAAAGAAACTGCGTTCTGGAGAATCCTATATGGATTATGCCAAACGTCAGAAGGGATATGTTTCACCTAAAAAGACAGAGGGTCTTCGTGATAGAATCAAACGCAAATTTGGTCTGAAAAAAGAAGAGATTGAAATTTTAGAAGCAGTAAGAATTCCAGCAAAAACTGGCAATATTATCATTACTTTGGTAAATTGGAGAGGCAAACTTTACGAACTCAGATTATTTTTCCCTCAGGTCAAACTTCCTACGAGACAAGAAGTTCAAGATCAGATTGTAAAAGTATATCCTGGCGCAAGACTGCAGAATTTCCGAGTATCTACGTATGACCCAGGACAACAAATCATCCGAGTCTCAGAACAAAGAGACGAAGACGGAGAAGGAGTTACGGAGAATTATGAACTTAACTCTACAACATCAAGAGAAGATGTTGTGGATTCCGAAGGGCCACAAATAGAAGAAGATTGGCAAAAAGTAAACAGACAAGATAAGACTGATGGATTAAGCCCTGCCGCTGTAAAAGCATATCGCAGAGAAAATCCAGGTTCTAAACTGAAGACTGCTGTCACTAAGAAACCATCAGAACTTAAAGCAGGTTCTAAGGATGCTAAGCGTCGCAAGTCATTTTGCTCAAGAATGAGTGGCATGAAGAAGCGTCTTACCTCTGCCAAAACTGCTAGAGATCCAGATAGCAGAATTAATAAAGCTCTCCGTCGTTGGAACTGTAACTAAGATGAAATCATTTCAACAATTCATGTCAGAGTCAGTTAATATTGCTGGCAACTTTAATGGAACACTTATTGTAAATGGTTCCGAAACAACTGGAGAAGTGGCAGAAGAGTATCTTGCCGATGTTATGTGGATGGGTAGCATCTATAGAATGAAACTTGAGAAGAAAGAGTCTCTGAGACTTCCAACAACTCAAGAGTTAGCAGAACAACTCCAGGCAGAATATCCTGGAGCGATTGTTCAAAGAATCTATCCCGTTGAACCAAAACCAACAGTAAAAATCGCAGACGTAAAAAGGTATCATCCAGGAAAATTAGAGTGGGTATAAATTATGGCTCAGTGGAATAAGACTACACAAGATTATTTAAATCAAGAAAGAAGTCTGTTTGAAGTATACATGTGTGCCGATAGATACGGCAACATCGACGGATGTAATGGAACTGCAAGTGGAAGTGGTGCATTTGGTGAACAAATCGTATCTCAAATCACCCCAGTTCTTCAACTTGATGGTATATATGGTCTAAACTCAGATAGGTTTGAAACCTATTCTTTTGGCACTGGTAGCTACAATAGCGACAATAATTTGATGACAGCATCAACTGGAACTGGTGCTTATGGATATGGTGTTGTTCGTTCTAAAAGATCTGTAAGATATCGTCCAGGACAAGGTGCTCTTGCAAGATTCACAGCACAGTTTTCTGGTATCGCAACAGGATATACACAAAGAGCAGGATTTTTTGCACAAGAACAAGCACTTCAAGTTGGATACAATACTGACGGTAAGTTTGGTATTCTCCGTGAGAATGGTGGTAAGGCACATATTCATAGATTTGCTGTTACAACTCCATCAAGTGGCACAGAAAACATTACAGTCACTCTTGCTGGAACTGCAACAACAGTAAGTATTGGTGCAGGAACATCAACACAAAACGCAACTGGAATCGGAACTAATACTTTTTCTGGTTGGATTGCCGATTACAAAAATGGGTATATTGATTTCTTAGCTACAAGTGTTGGACCAAAAACTGGAACTTTTTCTATTGCAAGTTCTGGAACACTTGTAGCAACATCAACGACTTCACAAGCAGGTGTCGCACACTCCAGTAACTGGACATATCAAGAAGATTGGAACTTTGATACCATGACTGGCGTTGGTGGAACTACCAATCCGTCAGGTGTCACATTAGATCCAACCAAACTGAATGTATATCAAATCAACTTCCGTTGGTTGGGTGTTGGAGAACTTAGATTTGCTATAGAAAATCCAGATACTGGTGATATGATGCCTATTCATCATATTCACTATTCAAATAGAAACAATACTGTTCACTTGGACAATCCATCACTCAAGATTGGATATGTGGCTGCTAACTTAGATGGAAATACTGGTGCTGGTGTAACAGTATCTGGCGCATCTATGATGGGTGCGATTGAAGGTGTTATTAATACCACAACCCTTCCACTTGCTGCCTTTAGAACAAAGACTGGTGGAATGAATACCACTGGTATAAAATATCATCTACTTACCATTAAAGGTAGTACGATTGTCAATAATAAAATCAATACCAGAGAACTTATAATAAAGAAAATTAGTGCCCTAACAACATCAGCATCATCAGCACCTTGTTTTATCTATTTGTATATTGACCCTACAACTGCTGATCCTTTAGACTTCACACCTCTTGGAAATGCATCTTCATATTCAAGGACTGATACTACAATCACTGATGGAGATCCAATCGCAGTTTTCTGTGTTACTTCTGGTGCTCCAGAAACAATTGATCTTGATGCATTAAGAATTGTTCTACCTCCACAAAGAAGATTGGCAATGGCAATTTCTTCTGATTCTGTTCTACAAAAAGCAGATTGTGCGATAACATTTATTGAGGATTGATTTTTTATGAGTGAAGTATATCTTGGTAATCCAAATCTAAAAAAAGCAAACACTTCTATTGAATTTACTCAAGAGCAAATTCTTGAGTTTGTGAAGTGTAAAGAAGACCCCGTTTATTTTGCAAATAACTACATCAAGATCGTTTCTCTTGATGAGGGCCTTACTCAGTTTCATCCATACCACTTTCAAGAAAAGTTAATTCATAACTTCCATGAAAATAGATTCAACATCTGTAAGATGCCTCGTCAGACAGGCAAATCTACAACTGTCGTATCTTACCTGCTCCACTATGCAGTTTTTAACGATAGTGTTAATATTGGCATCCTCGCTAACAAGGCAGCAACGGCAAGAGAACTTCTGAGTAGGTTACAAACTGCATACGAAAACCTTCCCAAGTGGATGCAACAAGGTATCATATCATGGAACAAAGGTAGTTTGGAGTTAGAAAATGGCAGTAAGATATTGGCAGCTTCTACGTCTGCAAGTGCTGTCCGAGGTATGTCATTTAACATCCTCTTTCTCGACGAGTTCGCGTTCGTCCCGAATCATGTTGCTGACTCGTTCTTTGCCTCTGTTTATCCTACTATTACTTCTGGTAAAAACACCAAAGTAATTATCGTATCTACCCCACATGGTATGAATCACTTCTACCGTATGTGGCACGATGCGGAGAAGAGAAAGAACGAGTATGTTCCCACAGATGTTCACTGGTCAGAAGTTCCAGGAAGAGATGAGGTCTGGAAGGAACAGACGATTGCTAACACATCAGAAGCACAGTTCAAAGTTGAGTTTGAGTGTGAGTTCCTTGGCTCTGTTGATACTCTTATCAACCCAAGTAAACTCAGGACTTTAGTATATGACAATCCAAAGACCAGAAATGCCGGATTAGATGTTTATGAATCATCGAAAGAAGATCATGACTATGTAATCACCGTTGATGTTGCTAGAGGCGTTGGAGAAGACTACTCAGCATTTGTAGTCTTAGATATCACACAGTTTCCACATAGGATCGTAGCTAAGTATAGAAACAATGAAATCAAACCTATGCTATTTCCAAATATCATATATGAAGTAGCAAAGAACTACAATAATGCTTTTATTTTGTGCGAAGTGAATGATATTGGAGATCAAGTGGCATCGATCCTTCAATATGATTTGGAATATCAAAACCTTCTTATGTGTTCTATGAGAGGTAGGGCAGGTCAGATTGTTGGTCAGGGCTTCTCTGGTAAGAAAACGCAACTTGGCGTTAAGATGTCCAAGACTGTTAAAAAAGTTGGGTCACTCAACCTCAAGACACTTATCGAAGAGGATAAGTTAATCTTCAATGACTATGAGATTATTTCAGAAC
>Ga0222713_10000401_pt1 | contig 48793 bp, 27 predicted proteins | sample C33_649DmetaG_FD_165061 | JGI IMG/M metagenome (GOLD analysis project Ga0222713, IMG submission 165061) | Estuarine water microbial communities from San Francisco Bay, California, United States - C33_649D | ecosystem: Environmental > Aquatic > Marine > Unclassified | place: USA: California...
TGATGTTCCTGTGGCACCAGATGAACCAGATGTTCCCGGATTTCCTGTGGCACCAGATGAACCAGATGTTCCTGTGGCACCAGATGATCCTGATGTTCCTGTATCTCCGGATGAACCAGATGTTCCTGTGGCACCAGATGAACCAGATGTTCCCGTGGCACCAGATGAACCAGATGTTCCTGTGGCACCAGATGAACCAGATGTTCCCGGATTTCCTGTGGCACCAGATGAACCAGATGTTCCTGTGGCACCAGATGATCCTGATGTTCCTGTGACACCAGATGAACCAGATGTTCCTGTGGCACCAGATGAACCAGATGTTCCTGTGGCACCAGATGATCCTGATGTTCCTGTGGCACCAGATGATCCTGATGTTCCTGTGGCACCAGATGAACCAGATGTTCCTGTGGCACCAGATGATCCTGATGTTCCCGTGGCACCAGATGAACCAGATGTTCCTGTGGCACCAGATGATCCTGATGTTCCTGTGGCACCAGATGAACCAGATGTTCCATTAGCTCCAGAAGTTCCTGATGAACCTGAAGTTCCATTGGCTCCAGAAGTTCCCGATGAACCGGCTGCAGAAAGCCAAGTTGATCCATTTGAACGGTATATGTTACTATCAGCCGTGTTGTAATAAATCCCACCAATAACAGCAGACGGACTTGCAGAATATCTAGGTATTTGTAATGATCCAGTCAAATCCATAGAACCAGTTATTTGGTGACGGTCATCTAATGTGTTTCCTAATTTTGTTGATCCACTTTGAAATAAAATTGAAGCAGAAACAAATTCGGTGTGATATTCTTCTGCAGTTAATCTACCAGTAATAACTGCATTACCTGTTACAGTAAGAGTTGAACCATCAAACGTTAAATTTGTTTCAGCTACCGCTGAATTTACGGTTCCATCCGAAGTAAGTATTCTATTATCAGCTGCATTTGAAATTGTTGTAAATCCAGTTCCACTTGTTCCGGATGAACCAGATGTCCCACTACTACCGTTAGCACCAGATGTTCCAGAACTTCCACTTGTTCCGCTGTTACCAGAAGTTCCTGATGAACCATTAGCGCCTGATGTTCCACTACTACCAGAAGTTCCTGATGAACCGTTAGCACCAGAAGTTCCTGAACTACCATTTGCACCAGAAGTTCCTGAACTACCATTTGCACCAGAAGTTCCTGATGATCCTGATGAACCGTTAGCTCCAGAAGTTCCTGAAGAACCATTAGCACCAGCTGTTCCAGAGGAACCCGAGCTACCATTTGCACCAGAAGTTCCTGATGATCCTGATGAACCGTTAGCTCCAGAAGTTCCTGAAGAACCATTAGCACCAGCTGTTCCAGAGGAACCCGAGCTACCATTTGCACCAGAAGTTCCTGATGATCCAGAAGTTCCACTACTACCGGAAGTTCCCGATGATCCTGATGTGCCCGATGAACCGTTGGCACCAGATGTTCCACTACTTCCAGCAGTTCCGGATGTCCCACTTGTTCCAGATGAAGCTGCGGTATAACTGGTTCCGTTTATTATCAGATTGCCAGATATATCAATAGATCCAGTAACACCGTATGATGCATTTAATTGTTTGGTGTTTATCCAGTTAGAACCATCATAATATAACAAATCGCCAGTTAATGGTGCAGGAACAACAACATTTGCCAAATCATCTAAATTTTGTAAAGCAGCACCACCGCCACCAGCAGATGTTGTATTTCTAAATGTTCCGGCTTGAATAAATTTTGCATCATTTGTATTGGATAAATCAGTTGCATTACCCTTAACAATAATATATCCGAGAAAAATTGCCTGTGATAATGTATTTTGTATTTCTTCAAAGTCTTCAAATGCATAATTTTGAAGAGCAGTTGCAATAGAATTGTAAAGTTCTCTACCATAATATACACCAAGTGAACCGGTTGAACCAGGAAAATAAAATGCCCTTTGAACTGTAACTGATCCACCAGGAACGGCAGATAATCCAGTTGGTGTAGAAGGTGTGTTGTAGTTACCAACATCAAGAACATTAGTTCCAGTTTGTGTTACAAATGATGATCCAGATTTATAGTATCTGAATAGTGTTGGTGCATTGTAAGCACCATCAGTAATATATGAAGGTTTATTTGGATTATTTACATAGTTTCGACCTAATGCAAATGCCGTACCAGATGATCTATTTACTGATAATGATGAACCGCTTGCAGATAATGTATGGCCTCCAATTTTTATTGGACCAAATGAACGGATAAATTCATAGGTTTGTTGTGCAATAGCATATGATGGAACTGTAAATGTTCTTACTTGATTTATATTAGTTCTATTTGGATGAACAATCGATCCAACTTGAATAATATAATCAAACTCGCCATTTGTTGGTGCAGTTACCGATTGTAACAAACTTCCTGAAGCATCTATGGTGAGCCAAGTTGTATCTGCAGTTGCTAAATTTGTTATCGATTGATTGGTAAAATTCGGCCAAGTAACATAGCTTATAGTTGGTATAGGTTCTACATTCGGTGTTGCATTCATATTAACTATCAAACCTGATCCAGAACTTACACTAAAAGTTGTTCCACCAACAGAACCACTAACTATTCCACCATAAAGAATACCGGTGTATAAATTTCCCTCTAACCAACGAAGACGAACAGTATTTGTATATGGTCCGTTGTATTGTGTAAAATACAAATCATTAGTTGAACCACTTGTGTAGATGTATGAAGCAGACTTGTCTGTTGGTATTGTCAATCCTGAAACCGGTGACAATCCAAGATACCCAACTATGTCTTCACTTCCAGTAATGAAAAGACTACCGGTAAGATATGTTTGACCAATTAGTGTATTTGATCCAGTTGTAAACAACGAACCAGAAACAATAATACCATTCGATGCAGTTACAGATGAAAGATGTGCCCGACTTCCACTTACTATTATTTTTTTCCAATTAGACAACAGGAAACTCCATGATTTATATGAATACTGCTATAAATATAAGATTTTATAGTTTCAATAACTTTTCTACATGGGGTTTTACCATGTCAAATGTTATTGTTTTTGTGCACTCAAACTGTCTTTCAGTTCCCTTGTGTTCTGGACACCAATTCCAATCTCCTCTATCAAAAAGGTGTTTAGCAAAACAACCATGGCATACATCTTCATTTATTATACGAACAACATCTGTTTTCATTTCATTAAATGGTTCCGAAAATCCACTAATCAATACCATAGGAACATTTAATGTCCAGGCATACCAACTCAATCCACTACCAATACCAACAAACATTTTTGAACCCTTTAATATCGAACCAATTTCTTCCAATGATTTATTGTTTATTTTGATAACCCCTTCTGGCTGTTTGTTGCCCATGTACCCATCTTCTTCTTTTGATAACAAATAAACATCATATCCTTGTGATTTTACATAACCAACTAACTCTTGCCATCCAGTTGGATTGTTCCAATACTTTGCCTGAGCGGTTGAATGTATTGCTATACAGATATATGGTTTATCGGATTTGTATACCGGTAGGTCTTTTACTTTTGGCTTTATTTCGGTGTATTCCAATCCAAGAATATCGGTAATAGTTTGTTGTAATGGTATTTTATGTGTTTCATTTTTATTCATATTAAAATCATAACCGTTATCCATGTTAAAAAACCAACCTATTTTATACGAAGCATACAAATCTTTTATTATACCAACGTCATCTACAAAATTAATATCAGAATAAACATCTCTAAATAAATTATTGTGAAACGTAAAAACGTATAAATTACAATCATGTTTTTTCTTAAACTCTTGAACATATGGTATCCACGCAAAAGTGTCACCTATTGATTTTGAGTCAAAAAATATCAAAACATTTTTATCTTTTAAATTCATTACGTGTTCGATTGTTTTTCCATTTGGTTCAGTTACAACAATTTTCCAATTGGTAAACCATTTTCTATTTGGTTTTGCCCAACTATTATTTTTTATAGTTGTTTCATATAATGTTACGTTTGTATCGGTATCTATAAATTTAATATCATACTGTATTGGTTGTTGTCCATTTATGGTTACACAACTACCGTCTGTAAACGATATGTTTACTGTATTTTCGTTTTTATTCTTTCTAACTTTTTCATAAACATGCAATACTGAACTTTTCATTGTTCTCTTCAAAATATCATCATAGATAAAATATAATTTAGATACTACCGGTTTCCAATAAAATTTTTTAACACTATCTATTGTTTTATTTCTTTCTTCTGTGTAGTTTTCAATCACATACTGTATTTTTTTAACAACATCATCCACATCTCTTTTTACGGTTGTTGTGTGTAAATCACCAGAGCAATCAGTGGTTATTACGGGCAATCCAGAAGCAGCGGCTTCTAATATAGTTAAGGGTGGATGTCCAGCTTCAATACTTGTTGCATGAACCAATATACTATGGTTTTTATAGTTTTCTATCAACTCATCATCTGTTAAATCATATTTTACAGTAACATTTGAGCTTAATAATTCCGAATACTTATCAAAAAAATCTTTATTATTTTTTGTTGGACCTACTACTGTAATTGACATATTCAATTTTTTTGCAGCTTCAATTGCATATACAAACCCTTTTCTATCAAAATTAGTATCGTGTATTAAACCATTGTTACCAACACACAGTAATTTTATAGGTTCACTTTGTATATTTTTGTAAAAATGATCTACCCTAACGCCATGTTCTAAATAAACCGGAATACCATCAAAATATTCTATTAAATACTTTGCAGGAACTATTGCAGTTTCTGCCAATTTCATTGCTAATAAATTATCTCGGTACAATTGTGTATCCTTACCCGCAAGATAAACATGATGATCATGACAAGTGTATACATATGGTATACCCATACTATACAATTCTAATGCTTGATTCCAAGTATGTACATGAACTATATCATATTCACCCTTTTTTATTTCATTCATATATGGTATATCAACTTGATGTCCAAGTTTTTCAAGTTCTGTTTTATATTCCCAAATTATTTTTTCAACTGCACCCCAACCATTTGGTGGGATCGGAAGTAAACCTAAATGTATTTGTGCAATTTTCATCATATAACCTTTTTATTTAATTTCAAATAACCCTTGTTCTCGTATCTGTTCGATGTTTATGTTCTTAAATGCTTTAATTACACTATCGTCATTAAGTATTTTCAAAAATATATCATAGGTTTTATTTTCTTCACATTTAAAAAATTTTGTATCAGTAAATGTCTCGTTACTATCTATTGGTTTTTTGAAAGAGGGTATACGATGTTCTACTATTAAATTATTCTGATAGTATACTTCCCATTTGTAGTCAAATGATAAATCATTCTGTGATTTGTAAAATAAAACAACATTATTTTCATCCTTTGAATTTTCAACCGGTAAAATTGCAGAATATTCAGTTTGACTGCTTGTAAAACTTTTTGTAGCAGTATTTTTTGTATAAGATGAATTAAAGAAATCTAATTCAGACATATTTTCAATTAAAATTTCATCCAAGTTATTTTTAAATACGTTGTAGTATAGATTTTCTAAACCATTTGATTCCGATTGATGTTTAATTACAAAATTTTCATATTCATCTACCGAAATTATATTTTCCATTTTATCTAAATAAAATTTTGGTTTTGTAACAAAGAATACGGTTTTTAAACAATTTCCTTCCAATTCCTTTGTCATCAAGAAAAAGGCATTTTTGTTACTGTTTTTTAAACGTTCAACACATTCTATCAATTTTTTTGAGTCTATTTCGTCAAGTATTACGTCAAAATTCATAAAAACAACATAGTCATATTTTAACATATTTGCCAAAGAAACACCTGCAAAAATATTTTGATGAACCGCTGAACCATGATAACCATTATTTTTACTTGGTCTTAATTTTACTAAAACTTTAGCATCATACATTTCCATCCACCATGTATCATAAAATGTATGTGTTGTTAAAACATTGTTTGAATCATAAAAATAATAATCTACACAATCCATTATTCTTTTTTCTGCAGAATAATGATCTGCACATATAACAGGATAATTTGTATATTTTTTTATAGCATTTACACACTCGATTGTTTTATCTTTTGTAAATTCACTTTTAGAATATGTTGAAATTGCAATAGCAACTTTTTTTTCATCAAAATAATTCTTTTGTAAATTCAATTTGTTTAATATCTTGTTCACATTATCATCTAAATCATTAAAATTCAAATAATCAATAATATCATATTTGTCATACATTCCCAAATAAACCGGCAAATTGTATATTAAAGATGGTATGCTGTAACCGATTGCCTCTCTTATCACAAGTGGACTTGTTTCTTTATCATTATCATTTCCTCTCGAAGTAAATAAAAATAAATCCATACAAGAATAAAATATATCAACATCACCACGCTCACCCCAAATTTTTACATTATCTGGTTTATCCTTTAATAATGGTTCCCAGTAAGTATAAAAATTATCTGCCTGATTTCCCAAAAAATGAAATTGAACTGGTTGGTCTAACATTTTTTTAGCATATTCAAAAATTTCTGCTTGATTTTTTCTTGGAGTAAAGAGACCAACGTTTAGAATATGTTTTATATTTGGATCCAATCCTAACTTTTTTAAAGTTTCATTTCGGTTAGCACGTTCTTTATACTCAATATCATATTCTACAAGAGTTATTGGTATATTTAATTTTGAAAATTCTGCTCGTTGATATTCAGATATGAGAGCAAAATAATCTGGAAAAAATCTTTTTTGGGATGAATTAAATGACGAGTCATGCGATGTTTCGACTATTTTATATTTTCTATCAACTGAATATAAACTATCCGCAATATCATTTGACATGAAAAATTCTGGCATTTCTTGTAAATGAATGATGTCAGGATTTATTTTATTTATTAAGCTAAACAGTTTTTGTTTATCATCATCCAAACAATGAAACTTATTACCCAATAATTCTTCTATTTGTTTTCTTTGAATAATAAATGCAGGTGCTATCATTGAATACTCAATACAATAGACATCCACTTCATCTTTTATTTTTTTAATGAGGGATAATGTATATTGTGGTAGACCACCCGTTGAAAGATGTGGCACAATAAACAAAACTTTTTTCACGAAACCACCTTTATATTTTAGATAATACTATAACCCAAATTCCGATTTATCGAAATTGTAATTTTGTAGGACTTCTGCCGAAGTTAAACTTCGATTGTAACAATATACTTTAGCAATTCTACCGTTAAGAAGATTTCCAACACCAAATGATGCAATGTTTGTAGAATTATTACCGGTATGGGCAGTTTTTTGTGCAGTATATGTGCTGTCTTGTGCACCATTGATATACAAAACCATACCATCACTTGTATTAAATGTTAGCGTTGCATTATACCATGTGCTTAAACTAATTGTTGCAGTTGATGGATAAACCGTATAACTTGCCCAATTGGCATGACCACAATATAATTTAGTTCCACCGGCCATAAACATAAAATGTCCACCCGTTGCAGAACTAACTAAATTATTATCGGCATAACCATTCAAATAAAACCAAACTGATTTTGTGTATGTTGTTGTTGTTAAAACAGCACCACTACCAGTTCCTCTTTGTGTTGATCCATTAAATGTAAAATATGACGGTGTTCCTGAAGTATATGTTGGGGAGTTTACAAGAGTGATATTTTGTTCAGTTCCTGCAATATCTGTCCAAGTTGTTCCACTTCCACCGTAAGATGTAGCATTTCCTGCATCCAATCTTAATGTAAGACCATCTGTGACGAGGGTTGATGCTTCTGTCTGTGATTGTGTTAAACTAAAACCACCCGTATTAGTGTTTTTACTAAAAGTTAATCCACCATTACCACCACTATTTGATAGTGTCAAACTCATTGAATGTATAACTGTTGAAGTTTGTAAACAAGATCATATACAACTTGAACTTCTTTGCCCTTGAATGTGCAATCTGAAACTAACTTTAATAAAAATTCCAGCTCCTCCTTTGAAAAGGGAGGAACTGGATTATTTTCTCTTTGTTTTAATGAATTTTCTTTATTTACTAAACCCATAATGTAACCTATAATTTTTCGCATAACAAATATAATGATTTTTAATAATATATCAAAGCAAAATTATGACCAAATCCAAATATCACCGGTATCGGTTTGAACACCTACTGTTCCATATCCAGTTGCACCGCCGTATTGTGGTTGAGCGGGTTGATTACCGGTTGTCCATTGTTGTATTACACCCATGTAAGCATCAGGAACTATGGATGTTGGTGTATTTTGAGTTGGATCGAGATTGTTTTGAAGTGCCCAACGGTCTGCACTGGCATCAACACCAAGCGCATATCCAGTTGAAGCGGCCTGTTGAACAACGATACCACCATCTGTATTGGTATCCGATCCGGATGCAAACAATGCCCACTTATCTTCAACTGTGACGGTTGTTGTATCTAATACAGTATTTGTTCCATTTACAACCAAGTCTCCAGTAACAACAAGTTTATTATTTACAGTTGTTGTTGATGCACCACCACCTATATTAACAGCAGTTGCACCAGTTGTACCAACATTAATAGTTGTTGCATTTGTTGTGGCAATGTTAAATGTTCCGGCAGTTGTTGTAATGTCACCACCATTAACATTGAGGTCACCTGTTAAAGTTACATCAACAAATTGTGGACTATCTCCTGTTTGAAGACCAGTATCAACATCTGTGTTCACACCATTGATTGTTGCACGAACTGTGCCTTGTGATGGTGAACTGAACGATGAACCACTAACTGTTCCAGTTGGAAGAGCAGATACAACACCAGTTGTAAATGTTTGTGAAGCAGTATCAAGTGTAATGTTTGGTGTGCTTCCTTCACCACTTGTTGCAGATGATACAAGAGCACCAGATGCAGATACAGTAGCAACATAATTACCAGTTGTGTCTGTTCCAAGAGCAACAGAATTAGCTTGTATTGTTGCAACGCCAGTTGATGCATCTACAAGAATATCACCACTTATTCCTGCATAAGACGATGAATTGAAAAATGTTTGTAATGAACCAGAATTAACAGAAAGACTATCGGTTCCTTCTACTGATAAACCACTACCAGCAAGGTCTGTTAATAAGTTACCGTATGTTGTAAATGAGTTTGTTCCATTACTTGTGAAAAATTTATCTGTATTTGATAAATTTGTAATTTCATTAGTTGGAAATGTTGCAGTTGCAGTAACATTTGTTAATCCAGTACCATCACCAGTAAATGAACCCGAAAAAGAACCTGATAGTCGGGTATTGGCTACTGATGGTTGTATTTGTTGGTTAGAACCGACTAGTATACCACTTGATGCGGTTACCGCCGATAATTCAGCTGAACTGCCCGATACTATAAGTTTTTTCCACGTTGCCATTTAATTCTCCAAATTTGAGTTGTTTATATGAATAAATATAGATTACTTCCTGAAATCACTAAACTACCTGTTGTATCTAACACAGGTAATTGATTTGTTGTTGGTAATACAAACTTACCTTCAACATTGAGACTACCACTAATATAAGCAGATCCAGTAAATACCATTGTATCTGCATCAAAAATTGTGCTACCGGTTACGGATAATGAGCCCGTAAATTGATGCGTGTCATCCAAAGTATCACCAAATTTTGATGATCCGGATGCATAAAGAGTTTGTATATTTACCACCGAAGATGAAACCACATATGTTCTTGCGGTTATCGTTCCACCAACCAAAAGGTTTCCATCAAAATTACCATTTGTTGCATATAGTGTATTAAATCTTGGTGAGTCACTTTCAGCTAAACCCAATACTCCTCTTTGACCAGAACCAGAAATTATGTTTGTTCCAAATAAATGAGAAAGAGTTTGTGTTGATGACGATACTATTCCACTTGGTTTGCTTAATATATTATCCCAATAAACACTACCACTCAATTCACCACTTGTAACAAATCCTAATGTACTAATTTGTGCTGATGATGAAATTGCACCAGCAAATATACCACTAAAAAGTGGAGCAGTAATTGTTCCTTGTGATGTTAATGAACCGCTTAAAAATAATGAACCAGTAAATTGGTGTGTATCATCTATCGTGTCACCAAATTGTGTTGAACCGGATGCCTTTATAGATTGTATATCAACTATGGATGACGATACTACATAAGTTCTTGCAGTAAGAGTTCCATCAATAAATGCATTACCGTCTATTGTTAAGTTGCTACCAGATATGTTACCGAATACAACATTATCGGATGTTCCTAATCCAATAGAACTTCTTTGATTGGAAGAAGAAACTATACCTGTTCCACCCAATACTTGAACTGAACTTGATACAATTCCACTTGGTTTATTTACAATTTGTTCCCAAACACTTGAAGTAATAAACCCAAAATTTTGTATTTGTTGTGATGATGATATTGTTCCAGCAGCAACAAGATTAGTCAATCCACTTCCGTCACCAACAAATGTTCCATAAACTGATCCAGATACAAATACTGAACCAGTAAATTGATGTGTGTCAAGTATATCGTTGCCAAATATATTTGAACCACTGCTGAAAGATTGTGTTACACTAATTACCGATGAAGATATTATTAACTGTCTAGCAGTTAAATCACCGGTTAGAATAAGGTTGTTAAATGTTGGTGAGTCTGTTGTAGCAAGTCCAAGAACTCCCCTTTGAGCAGAACTCGATATAATACTTGTTCCAACAAGATGTGTTAATGTTTGTGTAGAAGATGATACAACACCACCACCTAATGCAGACGGTGACAAATTCTTTAATTGTGAACCGTCACCTTTGAAATAAAAGGCATCTACGGTTCCAGATACAGCAAGTAAAGTAACAAGAGATCCAGTTCCGTCAAGAAGTGTTGAGTCATCAACAGGATCCGTTTGAAGCAATCTATAATAAGACTCGGAAACAAATAGATTGGTTAGGTCTCTTTGTGTACTTGGCAATTATTCTCTCTCATAGTGTGTATGTCTGCATAAATACATTCTCACTATAAATATGTAAAAGATTTTTTATCCTAATACAATTACAGTAAACTCCAAAACAGTGGGTATATTAGCAAATACTAATTCTATATTATCGTTATCTGTATGTGTTGCTGTATAAGGTTCAGTTGCATTTCCAGGATAAAAAATTTCCTCATTTCCACCATTTTCACGAATACATACCATTACATTTTTAGTACCAAATGCATGATTTATTGCAAACGTATCATCTACACCATTGCCAATTGAAACAGTGTATTTTGAAAATGATACTCCACTTGTTCCATTATTGCCAGAAGAACCAGATGTTCCCGGCGTTCCTGGATTACCCATTCCTCCTGATGAACCCGATGAACCAGATGTACCCGATGTCCCAAATGTTTGACCAGAAGAACCAGCAGTACCATTTTGACCAGATGATCCAGATGTTCCTGTTGTACCTGAAGTTCCAGATGTACCCCTTGATCCAGAAGAACCCGCAGTTCCAGATGTACCATTAGTTCCAGATGTTCCAGAAGTTCCAGCAGTTCCAGATGTTCCAGCAGTTCCATTTAAACCGTTTTGTCCATTTGATCCAGATGTTCCATTAGTTCCTGAAATTCCCGATGATCCAGAAGATCCATCGGATCCGGAAGAACCGGAAGTTCCAGCATCACCTTTTATTCCAGAAGATCCCGAAGAACCTGTAGATCCCGAAGAACCCGTAGATCCTGAAGAACCGGCATCTCCTGTCCTTGCAAACGATACTATTATAGAATCTCCTGATGAAAATGTACCTGATCCAACAACATGACTTACGACTAATTTTGTATATCCAATTCCACTTAAATTATTTGATGTTATATTAAAAACTACAAATGTAGATGAATCGTATTCTTTAAATATACGAATAGTACCCTTTACAGAAGTTGTAGAGTCATCCAAAGCAGCAATCCATGTAGATGCAATATTTGTTCCACTAAAATTTAAGTCATCTATAAAAATTCTATCAACACTGCTGTATGTTGTATTATTGAATTTTAAATTTCCATTTAGAGGATCAGTATCGTCTGTATTTGTATTAAATACAAATTTTTGACTGTTACCCCCAAATAGTCCAGATGATCCAGCAGTTCCAGAAGATCCTGATGAACCAGATGTTCCAGATGAACCAGATGATCCGGTTGTTCCAGATGATCCAGATGTACCATTATTTCCCGAAGATCCTGATGTTCCGGGAAGACCAGTATCACCTTTTCCTCCTGAACTACCAGATGATCCGTCTGATCCGGATGACCCGGATGTTCCGTGTGAACCAGCTGTTCCAGATGTACCGTGTGAACCAGCTGTTCCAGATGAACCAGATGTTCCACCTGTTCCAGATGATCCCGATGTTCCAGATGAACCAGATGAACCAGATGTACCAAATGTCCCGTCAGTTCCAGATGAACCAGATGATCCACCAGTTCCAGATGAACCAGATGATCCCGTTGAACCAGATGTACCATTTGTTCCAGACGTTCCGGTTGTACCATTAGTTCCAGATCTTCCACTTGATCCAGAACTTCCATTTTCACCAGATGATCCAGAGGAACCATCGGATCCAGAAGAGCCGGAAGTTCCACCTGTTCCAGATGTGCCAGATAATCCAGATGTGCCAGATGATCCAGATGTGCCAGATGATCCAGATGTGCCAAATGTCCCATCGGTTCCCGATGAACCGGCTGTTCCACTTGTTCCGTTTACTCCAGATATTCCAGAACTGCCAGAAGTTCCATTAATTCCAGATGTACCAGATGTACCAGATGTACCGTCTCTTCCACTTGTTCCAGAACTCCCATTTTCACCAGAAGATCCTGATGATCCGGATGATCCATTTTGACCAGATGTTCCACTGGTTCCAGATGATCCAGCAGTTCCAGATGTACCGGATGATCCAGATGTTCCCGCATCACCGGTATCTCCTTTTATACCAGATGTTCCAGCAGTTCCAGATGTACCGGATGAACCGGATGATCCAGATGAACCATCAAATCCAGAAGTTCCAGATGTTCCATATGTTTCACCTGAAGTTCCAGCAGTTCCAGAACTTGCTGATGTTCCTGAAGTTCCTGCATTTCCAGTGTCACCTTGTGCACCATTTGTTCCAGATGTACCATTTTGTCCGTTTGTTCCAGATGTACCATTTGTTCCGGATGAACCAGATGTACCAGATGTGCCAGATGATCCAGATGATCCAGCAGTTCCTGAAGTTCCAGCTGTACCAGTTATTCCAGCTAAAGATATTTCCCATAATGAATATGTACCACTACCAACACTTCCATCTATATTAACTACAAGTTGACCGTTTCCACTATTATATGAAGTAACTACACCGGACATTCTATTATTAGAATCATATGCAATCATAATAACTTGACCGGTGATGTAAGACAATCCAGTTTCTACTGTAAATGTTTTTGATCCAGTTCCAATTGTATTAGTAGTAGTTGATGACGTACTGTATTTATCGCCAGAAAATCCAGATGATCCTGTACTTCCACTTGATCCAGAAGTTCCTGATGTCCCATTAGTTCCAGATGTTCCATTAGTTCCTGAAGTTCCCGATGATCCAGAGGATCCAGAAGATCCAGAAGATCCTGATGTTCCTGATGATGCACTTGATCCAGATGATCCAGCAGTTCCAGATGATCCAGTAGTTCCAGATGTGCCAGATGTACCGGTGGTTCCAGATGTACCGGTAGTTCCAGATGTTCCATATGTTTCACCTGAAGATCCAGCAGTTCCAGTAGTTCCAGATGTACCGGTAGTTCCAGATGTTCCAGATGTACCGGTGGTTCCAGATGTACCCGATGATCCACTGGATCCAGCAGTTCCTGAAGTTCCAAATGTGCCGTCTGATCCTGATGAACCAGAAGATCCTGATGAACCAGAAGATCCTGAAGTTCCAGAACTTCCACCACTTCCTGATGTTCCATATGTTTCACCTGAAGTCCCAGCAGTCCCTCCTGAACCAGTAGAACCTTGTTCTCCTGAACTTCCGCTTGATCCAGATGTACCGTTTGTTCCAGATGTTCCATATGTTTCACCAGATGAACCAGAAGATCCTGATGAACCAGAAGATCCTGATGAACCAGAAGATCCTGATGAACCAGAAGATCCAGAAGTTCCACCGGAACCAGCTGTTCCGGATTGACCTGATGATCCATCGGTACCAGATGAACCCGATGTTCCACCTGAACCAGCTGTTCCTGATTGACCAGATGAACCGTCAGAACCAGAAGATCCAGATGAACCATCTGATCCAGAAGAACCATTTGAACCATTGGCACCAGCTGCACCAGGAGCTCCTTGAGCTCCAGAAGTTCCTCCGGTTCCAGATGAACCATTGGCACCAGGAGAACCACTAAGTCCAGATGTTCCATTTGAACCATTTGAACCGGTAATAGCGCCAGCTGCGTTATGGGCATATGAAGCAGTAATTGCATATCCAGATGTTCCAGCAACGGAACCTGTTAAACTTCCATTAAATTGACCGCTAAATGATCCAGTAAATCTACCACCATTGATTGTAGTATCACTTCCTGCAGCATATAAGTTACCGCCAACAAATGGTATTCCAGTTTTAATAAAACTTCTATCTGCAGGATTTGATTTGAAATCAAAAAATTCAAATTTAAAATCTAGGTATTCATTGCGATGAACATTTTTTATTGGAACATATAAAGTAGTATTACTCGGAGAAAACCCTAAATCTAATTTTTCTTTGATAGATACATCAGATATTGCAGCTTTGTCTCGCATCAAAAATTTTAATATACCATTACCGCCAAAATTTGGTACTATTGAAATAGAATGATTAAATACAACAGCTCCATTTGTATTTGCAGTTGGAACTTCTCCCAAATATTTACCATAAGGTGTATTATTTACAAAAGCACTACCAGAAATATAAACTGCAATTTTTTGTGCTCTTGTATCCTGTACTGGTGTTCCCAAAAAGTAATTAAATGAAAGATTGTAAACAGAGTTTGCAACAAATTTTGTTGCATAACTGGATGTTTGAACGAGCAGATGGTCTTGATTACCAGAAAGAGTATATCCAGTTGAAGGAACTATTTGTATTCCATTTGGAATAAATTGTGAACTTGTTACTTTTGTACCACCAGGAGCACCATTTATGGCCTCAACTTTCCAATAATTTACAGGATCAATTGATGATGTGGTTGTTGATCCTGAAACTGTTAGAGTTATTTTGTCATCAAAAATACCTAAAGGATTTTCAATTAAGTTATTATTTGATTCTACTAATATGTTTTTTGGATAAACCTCACCATCATATGCTAATTCAAATTCACTTGATGGTCTAAATGAACTTTTTGTGTGAACTTTTACTCTGGTTACTTTTCCAGTATCTACATCTAAATTTGTAATGTCTATTTTAGCGTATGGTTTAAGATTTTCCGTTATTATTCTTTGTTTAGAACTTTCATTATATTCAATCACATACTGTTGTTGTTGGATTGATGTAACTGGTTTTAATAATCCTCTATCTCTTCCTGATGATGCGGTTACAAACATTCTGTCTGCAAGGGTTAATCTTGCTGGAGCACGAAATGACGTAACAGAAGTTTTAAATGGTTGATCACCGTATGCTCGTGATCCAGATGGAAATACTAATTTTGATAAAAATGGAAAAGTTACAGTTCCACCTTTCATTTCAGGTTTAAATAAATTTTTACCGTCAATTAATGAAACAGAATCTGCATTATATGAATAAGATCCAGTCCCTCCCAATTTTTTTAATTTACTAGCATCAAATTTTTCTTCAATTACATAAGAAGAAATTTCAGAAATATCAAACGTAGGTGTTCTTGTAAATATGATCTTCGAGTCATTTTTTTCAAAAGAATTTAAGTTCATTCTATGAATATACTTAAAATTTCTAGAAACTACTTCATTTCTTGGAAGACTTTTTAATGATAAATCGTGGGATGCAGTTCCTACAAATATGATACTAATTTCCCCAATAACATTTATATCATATATGTATATTGATAGTATTCTAGATCCGTCAACATCCAATTTATTTGTGCTTTCATAATAAATTGTTCTGCCAGTATTAGAAATAATATCAATTTCTATTGGAAAATTTGAAGATAGGTATTTAAAATTTGGCTTGTATGTGAAGTAATTTTTGCCAGATTTTATTAAAGTTTGTTTTGCAGTTACATTGATAAAATTTGGAGAGTTTAAAGTTTTGTCTTCAAACCTTGTACGCACTCTACCTAAATTTTTACTTTGTAATTCTCGCCTTATCATTTATCTCTCTATTATGTCTCTATTTTAGAAAATCCATTTTCTTTTTTAATCTCAATATGATTATCAACCATGTCACGAACACTATCTATATGTGATATAAGTATCACGAACTCAAATTGTGTTTTCAAATACTCCATGAACAGAGAGAAGTTTGCCATTACCGTTGGATCGAGAACACCCAATCCCTCGTCTATTGCAATAAAGTTTGGTCTTGGTAAAGACGAAACTTGTATCAATGCTGTTCTTATTGCAAGTGATGAAATAAACTTTTCCATTCCACTTGACAATTCCAAATTCCAAAAACGGTCATTATCATATACAATGTATGTATTGATACTCTTACCGTCTGTATCAAACAAAACTTGAAAATCTACAATGTTTGCCAATATATTATTAGTTTCCTCTTGAATACTTGGCAAAGCATTACTTATCAATTCATACGGAACACCGTTTCTGTTTACTGCTTTCAAATAATAATCGTATGCTTCATATTCTTTTTCAAGGTCTTTCAACTTTTGTATAGATACCTCACATTCGTCTATTACTTTCTCACTAACCTTTACATTACCACTATACTCTAAAATGTTTTCATCAATTTTTTTCAATTCAAATTTTGATAGAGTATTCTTTTCATTTTCTAATTTATCAATTTCTGATTGAATTTTATTATTTTGATTGATGGCATCTTCATTTTCTTTATACTTTTCAATCTGATTATCTATGTTACCAATTTCATCTTCTATTTTTTTCTGTTCTTCTTTTGCAGAAAATATCTGTTTTTCTATCGAATATATTTGTTTCTCATATTTGAAAGCACTATTTTCAATAGAATGTAATTTTTCCAATTCAGAGTAAACGAATGAATTTTTTGTAAATTCATCATTCAAATCATTCAATTCAAAATTTAATTCATCTCTGTCTTGTTCAAATCCCCAAATTTGTGATTTTGCTCTTTCTGCATCCTTAACAAAAACATTATTTACACAGAACTCACAGTTTGGATCATACTCATGGTCTTTCAAATTATCAATTTTATCTTGACAATGTTGGACTTTTAACTTTACACTACGCAAATCAGCTTCAAGTTCTGTTATTCTGTTCCTAACAATATCAATTCTTTCTTTACTTTTCATAAGAGTTTCTTTATCAAACTCTTTTGCCAATCCAATATACTTTGTGTGTGATGTCTTAGCATCATCTAATTCATCTTCCAATGACTTTATTTCATTCGATAAATCATTACTCTTTCTATCTAATAAATATCTCTTATCCAATAATGATTGGACAGATTTGGAAGAAAAATTGTCTGCAATCGGTATTAGTTTTTTATTTAATTCCGAAATAGAAACGGTTAATTTTTCAATTTTTTTCTCAATATAACCCTTCTGGTCAGTTGTTTCTTCCAAAAGTATCGTATTTGATTTATGACTACCCATTGCATCGGACAACTTCGTAGAGTAATCATGTTTCTTAAATTCTTTTACTAATGCCTGCAATCCCTTTACTTCATCAGTAGCAATACTATTTAGTTCCTCGAATAGATTTAAGTCAAAGAATTGTGCTAATAAATCCTTCCTATCCTTTTGTGCCTTGTCTACAAAGTTTGTATTATTACCTTGCAGTGACATTGCAGTTAGGACAAAATCATCATAGTTCCCAATATACTTCCGTATGGCGTAATTAGTTCCGTCACGGTCTTCGCCATTAAGTGATACCAAGTCACCGTTTTCTTCATACCAAAAATCTACATTAACTTTTACATTACCCTTCTTTTCTTTTGTAGCAACTCTCTTTATGTAAAAGTTTTTTTCACCAATCATAAAATGCAGTTTACATTGAAAGTTATCTTTCTTATTGTTCAAAACTTGTGCCGCTTTGAATGTCCTTGAACACTTATCGAAAAGACAGAACATAATTGCATCAAGAACAGAAGACTTACCACTTGCATTTGGTGCGAACAATCCATATATGCCATTCATTCCATCAAATTGTATTCTATTTCCCTTTCCATATGAAAACATATTTTCAAATTCAAATGAAATTGGTTTCCATACAAGATTACGAACTACATCACTTTCGGATAATTTTGTATTTACATTTCTGTTAATACCTCTAATCTTTTCAAGTATGTCATCTGTTACTCCAAACTTATCGTTTACATAATCAGTAATCAATTTGTTTTGATATTCTACATCACGAATTTTACCAATAGGATTTACTTTTGTTTGAACATTACCATTGCTTGAACCAACAAGGTGTTGTGTTCTAATATCTATCACATTTGTCAATGACTTTAATTCAGTCATTATTTGATTGACTTCTGAATGTGGTGTGTTTGATATACGCAAACGAATTGAATTATACTTTGTCCACTTTGTTGGCAATTTTTTAATTTTACCGTTTTCAACATCAATTGTATGATAAGACCAATCATTTTCAATCTCTATGAATTTTGATTTCTTATTTTTAATGTCCCACTCAATAATGCCATGAACTAACCCCTCACCATAATTTTGTTGTATGAGTGAACCGGCATAAGCAAACTTTCCATCAACATCAAGGTATTGAAACTTATGAATATCTCCAAACATCCCATAGTCAAAACCATCGAACATTTCAATCTTAACATCATTGTGTTTCATAAGAACGCCCGCATCAGTTGATGCCCTATCAACAGGTCCGTGATACAATACTATTTTTGTTCTATCACCTTGAACATTATTTGCTAAAATAAAGTCTTTTGGATTTTCATAAACAGAATTGAGAACAAAATCAACATTCTCCAATGAGTATACACCGCTTTGTTTTAGATAAAATAATTCATTCATTTCACCATTTATCAACGAAACAATCGGTGAAAGTGCATCCATTCTACTCATATTATTTAAGTTACAATCGTGATTACCAGCAATCAAAATAGTTGGTGCAATCTTGGAAAGAGTGTCAAGAAATTCTGTTACCATATCAACAAGTTCTGGTGTCATGTCTGTTTTAGCATGAACAATATCACCGGCAAGATATATTATAGTATTTTTATTTTCTTCTACTTTACTTTTACAAATATCATAAAGTTTTTGAAATACGCTGCGATATTCTTCATGTCTTTTCAGATTACGAATGTGAACATCAGCAATATGTAATATGGTATCAACACGGGAAAGTCCGCCTGCCCATAATGTTTCTTTAAGCATACAATATCCTCTGTTTAATTATATCATAACTGTCTGTTGGTGGTGTTACCGATTTCAAATTTGAAAAATCTTTGAAACCCATTTCATTTATATCTTTGCTTTTCATTTGAACAATAGATACATTTATACCTTCTGAAATTAGTGAAGACGATATTTTTATTGCATCCGAATAAGCATCGTTGTCAAGTGCAACAATTACTTTTGGTGGTTTACGCAACAAAATCTTTTCTCGAAGTTTTGGTTGAATGATTTTGCCGAAGAGTGGAACTGCATTATATCTTGCCGTGATTGCATCAAATACACCTTCAACAAGTGTAACAGGTTCATCCCAATCGATAAAACATTCAAAACCAATAACATCCTTACTCCATTTTGGATTTTTATATTTTAGGACATCTTCTTCAAAGATAGAACGAGAAACAAAAAAGTTTAGGTTGAAGTTTTCATCATAGGATGGAACAATTATTCTGCCAGAATAGTTACCGTTAGGACAATAGCCAATCCCATAACGAAGTATATCAGTTCTACCAATTCCTCTTGATTTTAAGTAACCCAATGCTTGTTTCATTTGCATCTTTACTTGAATATCTTTTATTTTTGGGTATTCGTATAAACGGATGTATTCTTTCGGTAAAACTAATTCTTCTTTTGTTTCAGTTTTATTCTTTATGTATAGATTTTTTGTTTTGAGAATTTTATTGAGGTCATCGAGATATTGTTTACCAGCTTTTACTTTTTTGAAAAGTGAAACTATACTTCTACCTTTAGCATTACTAACCCAACAATGCCATGGATTTTCACCGTTGTTATTTACAGTCAAATCTATTTCGAGTTTTGGTTTGTAATGACTGATGAACGGTGAAAAAAACGAATAGTTGTTGCCAGACGTTCTTCTACCTTTACCAAGAACTTTCTCAACGAGAGACAATAAATCGTAGTTTATCATAACCACACTTCATGTAAAATAATACTTGTAACAAATATAAGAAAAATTTGCTACAATTACAAGCACTCTTTTAACCACTCCTCTGGTATTTCTTTCTTTGCCCAACGCCACCCTTTTTTATCACAGTATTGAGCATAGGTTGTTTTACTACCCTTGTATAGTTTAGCATTAGGATTTTGAAATACAAAACGAATATCTATATCAGGATATTGTTCAAATATCAAATCAAATTTTAATCGGTCTGTCTTTACCCATCTACCCTTTGTTTCGATATACATTTTACCGCCAATCATTTTGTTCATAACAAAATCTGGAGTGTAATTATGTTTAGTTTCTGGTTGTATGTAGGATATTTTTTCACTTTCGTATGAGAATGATTTGCCATTTTCCTTCAACATATCATTTACTTTATCTTCCAACCCACTACGAAACCCATGTTTTATTGCAACTTGATTTCTACGCATTAAATGTCAAACCTTACAATAAAATTCATATCAACATCATCTCTTTTTGCAGTTGGATTTGCTAATTTTGCAATAGCAACTAATTCTTGTTCATCGTTATACAAACCAATTGTTGTTATGTATGGATTAAAATAAGATCCAGTTACATAATCTTCTATTAAATGTGAGTCACTATCTTTATCTTTTCGTATACTTGGATTTTGTGTAAAGTTAAATTCATGTCTACGAATTTTACAAATAATTTCATGTTCATAAAATGTAACTTGTGATTTAAATTTTCCCTCAAAACCATAATCTGTTGTATGATAATCAAAATTACCATTTTTTCCAAGTAAAGCATTATTATATTTTGGTCTTGGATCAGATATTGTTATTATACCTTCATTGTAAAAAACATTACCAACACGTCTTGATTGATAAGCATAACCATATTGATAATCATTATCATATAAATTTGCAACATCATTTGAGTTTAAAAATTTATTGTAAACTCTTATTTCATCTAATTCACCGTGATAGGATGAACTAGTTGTTCCATTACCTGCAATGTAAAAATTACTATCGTTTCTGGTACCAGACAATACGGGTAAATCTTGACTAATATCAAGTGTTCCGTCAACCCATATTTGCAAACAACTTGCTGATTTTTGACAGACAACATGATGCCAAGAATTTGGTGTTAATGCACTTGAACTAACTTCATTTATTCTATTTAATGATTTTTGTTTAAATATTATTTTATTGGGTTCTTCGTGTGTGTAATTTGTTAATGTTATATCAAAAGGATATTGATTTATTGCTTTTTCAACTTCAAATGTTTCTATTTTATTTTTTACATTGACACCATCTGACGTAATTTCAAATATATCAAATGGATTATCAACTTTACTACCTTGTTGTAAATAATCTTTGTATGTTACATAATTTTTTGTAAAAATATTATTGTATGTATTTACTATATTTGATTGTGATACTGGAAAATTTAACCAAAAACTAAATGCAAAATTTTCATTTTTTCCAAAATTAAATCTATTTTTTTCTTGAACATGAAAATATGAACCAGTTAAATTTACAGAAATTCCAGAAGATGCACTAATATCATTTAGTGGTATTCCAGAATTGTAAGATATTGTTTTAAAACTACTACTTACAATTTTTACTGTGTTTTCTCTGATAGAATAATCAATTACATAATCGCTTCTTTTTTTACGAAAATCTCTTTCACGGTATTTTTCGTTAAAACCAACATAAAATATTAAATTATTTCTATCAATAATTTTTGTAGGATCTATTGATGTGTCTAACATATTACCATAACCATCATCGACTAATGTATAATTTAACGATGAAGTTGTAATGTTCATATGTTTTATTTCAATACTTTTTTTGTAAATACCTTCACCTATACATGAACGTGGTATAACAAGCATCGAACCAGACTCGGATAAAGATTTTTCTAGAGTATAATCCAAAACATAAGATGAAACTTTATCAGTTTTATTGTAATCCGTATAATAATTATGATCCAAATAATACCACAATAATTTTGGATCTAAACTTTGTGATAAAAAAGGTCTTTGATACAATGATGATGAAATGTTTACAACATTTCCAAAATATTTATGATTTTCTGGATATAAAAATCTATACGGTTCAATTTTGTGATTACCATAGTAATTTATACTTGAAGTATTTGTTGTAAATTCCCAAGTTTTTTTTACAGTAATTGGTCTAATTGTATAATCACCAGACTTTAATTTTTTTAAAACGTAATTTGCTCCAGTACCATCAACCATAAATGGTTTATTTGATACAACATTACTTCCAAGTGTAACAGGAGGTTGTTGTGACATTGCATTTGATATGTCATTGGGTGTATCCATTTTTAAATTAACCTAACTCTAACTTGAAAAATATATTCTGTGTTTATATCTTTTCTTAATGGTCTGTGTGTATTTCCAACCGCAACCAAATCACCTGTTCTGTTGTATAAACCAACTGATGTTATGTATGTAAATGGTGTTAGTATTTGAAAATTCTTTAAAGAACCACTGTCTTTTGTATATGTATAATTATTTGTATAATTAAATTCATCAGTTTCAACACGGCATACATAAGTTTCTCGCATATATTCTTCCGTAGACCTTCCAAACCAAGAACCACTAGTTGTTCTCATTGGATTTGGAGAACATGATCCACTAATAGATAGTAACAATTTTCTACTGTTATCACCATCAATGGATGCAGTAACAGTATTAAATGAACATGATTGATCCAACATTGTTCCATCTAATACTATGACGCCATTTTTTGGAAACACTATTCCCCATGCTTCTTTGTTGTTATCATCGTATGCACCTTCTTGTATTGAACCAGATATTAAATAATAGTGATCTTGTATGTAATTTACAATACTTTCACTTTCATCAACATCATTACTGTCATCTATTAGAGTATAAATTTTTCCGTTTGTATAATCTACTTGAAAATTACTTCCAGTGTTTATCAATTGATTTGAACTTGATGATAAAGGACAGAATGTAATTTGTATGTTTCCGGGATCAATTCTATCTTTAATATCTTCACTATTAAATTCAATTACATAAATGTAATCTGATGTTTTACCGTCTTTAAACTTAAATTTACCTTCCGTTGTTCCCATATATTCAAGCATATATCTTCGATAAATACTTTTTGAAGGCAATATATCTATATCATCTACAATGTAACTTGATCCAGACCCGTCAACATGACCAAACGCTAAATCAAATCTATGATATGCATTTGAATTTGTTGGTGGTGTATCATAAACCGGAATAAAATATTTTGAGTGACTAACACTTGTAGAACCGGTGTAAAATGTTGATATTTTTTCACCTGCACATCTAAACAAACCACGTGTTTTTAATAGTTTTATTGACTTAAAATAATCATTTGATTTTGATATTCCTTTAAAAATATAAGGTGGATCTGGAAACCAATCTTCTGATATATCTAGATCAATAATTGGTCCTGGTTCAATAACGGGTGGTTTCAAATTATTTGTACCAACATCGTTTATTGGATCATTTACATATCTAAATCCCTCAATTATACCAAATCTATCATAGTCTGCCATAAATCCAGCAGGAAAACCAATTATCGGGGGATAACCTCTAAATTTTGTAAAATCAATATATCTTTTTAATAAATTTAAAACTAATATGTTAATTGTTTTCCAACGGACATCTAATTTTTCTAATTCCATTAATCCATTTTCTATTAAAGAAGAAATATTAGTATGTTCATCATTATTGGTTACAATTTCTATTTTATTTCGTCTAAAATTTATATCCCATATTTGTGTAAATATTTGAGATGAAACTATATTATTTATTAAATTTTCATCTGTTATATTTGGTCTTTTTCTATAAATTTCTCTCGTAGATAATGTTGGTATTACAACAAGTCGTAACCAATTTAACAAATCAGTTCTATTTAAAGTTGAAGTTGGATTTTCTTTTTGATAATCAAAATCTACTAATTGACCATAAGTTTGTATTGCATTTCTATTAGCAATAAAAGTTGTTGGATCAAATGTATTTACACCAGAAGTTGTAATATCCAATGGCAATCTTTGGTCAATTACGGAAGGTCTAGTTGCACCGGGTGGTAAAATTGCAACATTATATTTAAATTCTGTATCTATTACCGGTCTAAAAGGGGTAGAATTTGGTGTTGTATTTGAGAAAAATTCAATGATATTATCAAGAATTTCATCTTTAACCAAGAATACAAATCTTGCACTTATTTGACTTTTCCATAAATCCTCATAATAATCGTCTATAACATCTTTGTAAGATCCATCTACATCTTTTGGCCATCCAGAAAATAAAGGAACATGACTTAATGCCAATTCATTTGGATAATTTTCTTGTTCTATCCATAAACATTCTAAATCATACAAAAAATCTTTTGAAATTTTTGTTTCAGTTTCAAGAAATGCCAAACTTTCTTGATCTAAAAACCCAATTTTGTAGTTATATTTTTGATATTTTCTATCACTATCATCTAATTTTAATTTTGGTGAAAATGGAAATAAGTGATAAATATTTACGGGATCTGATGATGGGGTGTTTTTTAAAATACCTTCATTAAATTGTTCAGTTAATTTATCTAATACAATTTTTGTATCATCAGGATTTTGAGTAATTATGTTTTTTGAAGATGCAAAAAATACTTCAATGTTAGTGGGAACATTTACTGTTAATTTATCAAGTTTACCATCTATTCTATTTACATTAAATGTAAAAGTTCTTGTTGTTGATAAAGCAAATTGATTTGCAGTTCTAACTATGTTTAAAACTCTAACAGTTCTACCAAGTAAAACAAGATTATCCGCATTTTTTATTGCGCCAATATAACCAACATCAAATGCTTCAAATTCACTAGGACGTTGTGATGTTAATGGAGAACTTAATGTCCATTGTCCAGTAGTTGTACTTACTATACCGGGACTTACTATTAACAATAATGATCTAAATTCTTCAAACAAAGGATTTTGTTTGTAAAGATTGTTCCATTGTGTTACGTATGTAGGAATAGTTGAACGTAACCATTTTTCAAAAGGATCTTTTCCACCTTTTTTTATGTAATTATCGATGTAATCTTTTACAGTAATAGCAATTTTACTTATTAATGTAAATTCATCTACCGCTAAAGGATTTGTTATTCTAGCAGATATATTATTACCAGCAATTAATATGCTAGTGGCTTCCTTATTATTCAATGCAACTTTATAGGCATTTACTATGGTTTGGTTTTGAGAACTTAATGCCATAATTTCACTTTATATTATTACCAATGTAATCTTATTTTTATCAATAGGTCAACATTTGGTGTTTTCATTAAAGGTCTACTTAATTTTGCAATAGCAAGTAATTCTCTACTATTATTGTATAAACCAATGGTTGTAATGTATGTAACTGGTTCGGTTTTAAAACATTCGTTACGAATTATTCCAGTAGTTTGATTTGTTGGATTAGCCAACACAAATGTAGGATTATTACTGTAATTTGCCATGTTAGCAGATACACGAATGAAATAATGGTTTGTTGTTTTATTATTTATGTTTCTGGCTTTCATTGGATAATTTAAATCTGCTGCACCTACTATTGATTTATACAGTTTAAAAGCATTATCTCCAGCTATATTACTACCAGTAACACTATTGAAAGAAAGTTCTTCATTTAATTTTCTGGCATCTAAAATTATCAATCCAGAATTTGGATAAACAATACCATATGTTTTAAATGTTGCATTTGTTTCTTCGGTTCCAATACCAGTTGAATGTGCTCCATCTGCAAGACTTCCACTTATCAAGTAATAATAAACATCACCGTATTCATTTGTACAACTAATTTCTTCCGTTAAATCATTTGAATTGTCAATAAATGTTAAAACTTTATTTGAAGAACTTATTTGAACATTACTACCAGTAAATAAATTATTAGCATAAGCACCACCATTTAATTCACTCAATCCTATTTCAAAGTTACCTGGATCAAGTTTATTTACAATAGCATCTCTATTAAAATTAATAATATAAACTTGGTCGGATAATGTTTCTACTGCATTTTCAAAAAATCCAAATTTTGTTTGTGGTGGATCCAATGTAATTAAACTTGCTTGTGAGTATATTGCACGTGTTGGTGAGTCATTAGATTCATATCCAGACATTTTTGAACCGGAACCATTTACATGACCATAAGCAACACCAAAATAATTTATTCTATCACATTCTTCACAATCTGTTATTTGATAATAATACTCTTTTGATGAAGTAGATTGCAATGAACTTGTTGCATAACAAGTTAAAGATTGTTTGTCATTGAATAAACCACGTATAACTTTTGTATCTCTTCCTGTTAATACATCTTTTGTATCAATTAAACCATTATACACTCTAACTGGATTATCTATACAGTGTGCAGATTTGTTTCTTCTTTTAACTTTTATTCCAGGACCCAATCCACTAAAATTATCTTTTGATAAAATTCTAAGCCCTGGAAGTCTGAACCCACCTGGAGTTTTGTAATCTGGATATTTTATGTAACATTTTGAAGCATGAATTTCAAAACATCCACACGGATCACTTGGATCAACATATGGTTCTTCATCATCGCATTCTTCTTTCCCTATACATCCAGGAAATAATGGTTTACCTGTACTGTCAAATGCTGGACGTACATCAATAAAATCTATTTCAATAACACCGGCTTCTGCACTTGTTGGTGTCATATTATCGTCTACCCACTTTTCATATCTTACTGGATCTTTTCCAGGACAAGTTTTTGTTACAATAATTTTACGTTCTGTAGCAATATACCGCAATCGTCTTCTTATTCTACCCTCATAACATGGTTGATCGGGTACAATAGTATACAAATTTTCGGTTACATATTCATCTGTATAGATAAGTTCACCATTTGAACTTACTTTTTGGCGTCTTTCTACGGTTGGTTGTTCTACTTCAACGCATTCATTTATATCTTCGCCACCACAAATACATTCGCCCTTACCTCTACATCCCGATGGATATGCATTTGCAATTCTTCTTGCTCCACTATCATCATCGGTATTTGATATGTAATCAAATTCTGGATTATTTTGTGTACCAGTTTTACTTAATCTTTGAATTTGACCCGGTTGACCACTATAAATCGAAACACTTTCATATAATTTAAATGATTTACCTGAACTATCTTTGGATTGCATTAACAATCTATCAAGATAAGAATTTTTACTATTGTCAAAGACATCGTTAAATCCACCTTGTGAATTACCGGCAACTGGTACACATGGTTCTTTACCAAAACCAAATCTTATATTTGCAGCTACAGCGCCAGTTGGAGTCATTCCGGACATTATTAATGCTATTAAATCTTTACCCGCAATTGTTTGTGACATTGGAATTAAATTTCCGTTAGCATCCAATGTTCTCCATTCTTGATATGCACCAATATCAGACATATCATACCAAGATTGCCACACTGGTCTTCTACAAGTTGCTAATCCCTTATCATCGAGAGGTCCACAATCTTCATACCAATACGATAAAATAGATTCTGCAAGAACTATTCCACTATATGCAATTCCTGATTTGAACTCTCTACGACCACTTCCCGGTCTTGTGACATCTCCGCCAGAATCGGCTATACAACAATAATATAAATCTGCAACCAATCTACATCTTTTTACACCCGGTTCTCGTAAGTATGAAAAATCTTCATTTGTAACATCACTATACTTTACATCTACGGTTTCTTCTCTAATATTACCCAAAGATAAAATAATAGATCCACCTTTTGTATTTGCACAATCAGTCAAAAACAAATTAGTGGTGGTTGGACCTTCACCGGGTCTATTTGGTGTAGTAGATTTTAATTTTACTAGATCTGTAAAATCACCTGTTATTGATTTATTATTTAATTGCAAATAGTCTTTAATACCATTTACCATTGTTGTTGGATCTGATAATAAGGTACTTTTTTGAACAATAAGATTTAGTATAGAATAAATTGTTTGAGCTGCAGCAGTATTACCATTTCTTTCATAATAATCTATTGCGTCAAAATATCCTCTTAAATCGGCAAGGGTAAGCGATCTATAATCATCATCGGTAACAGGTGTTTTTAAGCTCATTTAAATAACTCTTATTAGTAGTCTAACTTAATTTTAAAAATTGATTCGTGATCAAATGTGTTTTTTATTGGTTGACTTAATTTAGCAACAGCAAGTAAATTTTCATCATCATCATATAAACCAATTGTTGTAATAAATGTTTCTGGATTACCAGCGGTTCCCATTGATGGACCCATCGTTGGATGTTTTAATTGACCATAATTAGCAGTGTTTCCTGCATAAAAACTTGGATTATTACTATAATTGTATTCATTCCAACGGACTCTTGCAAAATAATATAGAGAGGAAATTACTTCATTTGTTCTACCTTGAAATGAATATCCTTTTGACATTGCACCACTTATTGAAGTAACTAATCTTTTATGATTAAATTCACCACTTCCTGTGTCAGGTGTTCTCATTGTTCCAAATGATGCAGAAACATCAAGTGCCATACCATTCAATACAAATATACCATTATCTGGATAAAATAAACCCCAAGGAGTTTTATCATCAGCATAAATACCATCTCCAATAGTACCACTTACTATATTATATGTTCTTCCACCAAGACCGTTCAATTCGGTTGTTGTTCCTGAAGAATCATCTATAAGGGTTATTAAACTTGCCGTTGGATTTACTGATCCCGTATGATCTAATGCAGCTATTGTTAATTGCCAATTTGCAGTATCAATTCTATCTTTAAATCTAGCAGTATTTACATTTATGACATATATGTAATTGGAAGTTTGTTCGGTTGGTTCACCATCCAAAAAAGTAAATTTATCTATACCAACCGGTAACAATAATTGTGCATATTGAGAATAATTTGTTTTTGTTGGTCTAATATAAAGATCAGTTCCAAATGATCCGGTTGATGATCCACTTGAATCATAGTCACCGTATATTATAGAAAATTGACTCTCTGCACCTTCAATGTTTGACTGACTGTTAAACATTTCATAATAATATTCTTGCTGACTTATATTTTGAGTAGAACTGGTGTGTATTACTGTTAATGCAGCTTGATTATTAGACCAAAGTGGAGCAGTTACTACTTCTCTTTGATCAGGGTGAATGTCTGTATCTTCATTAAATGTTTTGTAGATATAATTTTGCATAACTTAATACTCTTATTTTAATATACTAATCTTACTGTTATTACCAATTCTGAATTTGGTGATTTGATTATTGGTTGACTCAATTTACCAACTGCAATTAATTCTCTATCGTTATTATACAAACCAATTGTTGTTATGTAAGTATAGGGTGATTCTACAAACATTTGATGTCTAATTTTTCCTTTTGATGACTGGTCTTGTGATCCAGTTACATATGTTGGATTATTTGAGTAATTAAATTCTGTATTTTTTACACGAATAAAAACATAGTGTGTATTTCTAACATCAACCGCTCTAGCAGTAAATCCTTCTGATTTGTGAACAGCTGCACCACTTATTGATGTAAACAATTTATATGAATTATCTCCATAAATAGAACTACTACCAACTGTGTTGAATGAAGCAGAAACATTTAATGCATCTGCATCCAAAAGTATTACGCCTCTATCTGGATAAACAACACCATAGTATTGTGGATCATCAGAATTGTAAATACCATTCAAAAGAGTTCCGCTGACTATATTTTTTGGAACAGAAGTTGTGTCACTAAATTCATAAAAATTTGAAGCATCATTTGAATCATCTATCAATGATATAACGTTTCTTGAAGAACTTATCTGAACATTGCTTCCTGTGAATACATTATTGGCATAAGCACCACCATTCAATTCAGCTAAATTTATTTCAAAATTACCGGGATCAAGTTTATCACCAAATTTATCTTGGTTTATGTTTATCACGTAAAAATGTTTTATTTCTTTTTTGAAACCATTTGATCCGCTAATATAAATTCCTTCTTCATCTCCATCAAGACATGATAATTTGTATTGAGAATATATTGCACGTGAAGGTGTATCATTTGTTTCGCCACCCTCATTTTTTGATCCAGAGCCAGCTATATGACCATATGCAATAGAAAACATACGTTCATCTTCACATTCAAGTGATGCAGAAGACCACACTTCATAATAATATCTTTTAGACGAAGTTCCTTGTAAAGAACTTGTGTAAAAATTTAATAATTCCGCAACTTTATTGTCTTGTCCCCATAATCCTCTTGTGTAAATTGATTTCAAGTTTGTGCCAAGAGTATCGGTTATTGCGGTATTTTCTACCTGACTAAATATCATAGCTATATCCTAATTAAATTCATAAAACAAATTATCAAAATAATACATTATGTTGCTGGTATAATTGTAACAGGAACTACTAATCTTGCACCAGTATCATTTCCTGAAATAATTAATTTTGTTCTTTTTGTAGAGGTAAGAACAACTGGAGTTCTTGGAATTATTACAGTATTTGTTCCAGAAAATGTAACAGATTTTCCTATACCAGGATCAGCAACATTTGAAAATCTAACGTATGTATTATCTAACAATGTAAAAGTATACGATGCATTTAATGTAGTTTCTCTTGCACCGTTATTTCCAACTTGCCAAGTTTGTGGGTTTATGGCTTGTTGGATTGATGTACCAACAGTTTGACCAGATGCAATTTCAAATGTAATTTCTGTTATATTTTCCAACAGTTTAAGATAAGGAATAGAAATTTGTCCTCTATCCATTGTTACCAATTTATATTTCAATGCCTGTGTTTCGTCAGTAATTGCCTCTGTAACTGGCATGTTTTCGATAACAGTTCCAAAATAATCAATACCGAGTGGATGTGAAACATTCCATAAATCGTAATCTACTTCATCATCTGCAAGTGCAAATTGTGTAATGTTAAATTGACTTCTACCTTTTGCTAACAATTCACGACCTTTTTTTGTTAATTTTGCATCAATCGTAACTGTTTGATTATTCAAATAACCCATTGTTATACTCCTTTTTAAAACTAAACATTTTTACTACTATAAATATACTAATTTTACATTTTATTTACAAATAATTGTATTTTTAATACAATTATTCATTATTTCTATTCAAAGTTAAGTGTGGTAAATTAAACAAATCCGGAGGACATGGACGCTCTGGACATATTGCAACATTTATTATTGCGGGTTGTGATATAAATGGTTTTGATGGATCTACATAATTTAATGCTTCTGATTTGTTTTTTGAACCTTCAAAATTTCTATTACGCGTTCCAGCCGGTAAATTGTGTGGATTCATATATGGTGCACTTTTAGCTATAAATGATGAAGCCATATTTTCACTGGCACTTATTGCTGTACTATAAACCGGAGAAAAAATTGTATAATAATCATCACGTCTTGACGATGAAATTGGTAGTATATGAGCTTTTTGAACAGCTTTTATGCTTTCTCTATAATTCCAATCTTTACCATAACCAATATTTTGTTGTAATGTTCCATCCGGATATACACTTATCCGTTTGTATAGTACAACAAATTTAACAGAAGGCATTGAACCCGTGTAAATTTTATTTATATTTGAAACAAATTTTAATTTATCAGAAATAGTTGTATTTAAGTTATTGTATTTTGATACTAATTGTAATTTTGTTTCATCAATTAAAGACATATATTGTCTGTAATCTATTCTTGTGACTGGTTTTAATTGTAAATCATCAACTTTTTGAACTTTGTTATTGTTTAATATGTGGGTGACTGTCTTAATATCATGCTCACCCAACAAATTATCTTTATCACCTTCTAAATTAAAATTCAAATCGATGTCATTTTTTGATAAACCAAAATTAATATCTTGTGATTTACGTATTACTGTATCAAATCCAATGTATATCGTTGTTACTTTTTTCTCTACATTTGCATTTGGTTCAGGTAAAGTGTTTAAATCTGGTGTTTCTTTTACAAATTTATCTCTACTTTCACCTTCAACTCCACGTAAAGCAGCAACTTTTGAACGTTCTAATACATTTGGTTCAACTACTACACCCAGTATTGGGTTTGCTCTTGCAGGTAATGTTTGTCTTATTTGTTCAAATAAACTAAAATCATATATTGATATTAAGTTTATGTAGGCAGTAAAATCATTTTTATTTGGATATTTTTGCCAATATTCTCTTGCAAACCATTTTAATTTTGGATATTCATTTTTGTACATATCATCATAAAATCCAAAATAATCGTCTATTGTAGTATGACCTATTGCCTCATATATGTCTTCATTTATTATATGTTGTGGTGAAAATGCAACCATTAACTTATTTGAATCAACGGGTGATTCATCAAATATTGATATTTCAGTAGAAACATACGGATGTATACCTGCATATAAAGAACTTGAATCTATTCTTGTTTTTTGTGCATACGGTGTATCACCTGCAGTAGAAGGAACTTCCATTGAATAAACTTCATATATTGGTTCCCATGATGATGAATTAAATCCATGAAATGTTGCTTTCTTTGAAGAACTATAAAATGTATTTTTCTTTTGATTAGGATGACTACTTTCTAAACTTTTTGTAACACTTGCATCAAATCTTTGCCAAAATTTCCATTGTGCCTGTAAATCATAAAATGATGATGTTGGTGTATTTCCGTTATATGATCTCGCGGACAATACATGATTGTTAAAAGATGCAGTTGATAGTGGTCTTGACCAATATCTTAATTCAAAAATAGATCCTGAAAGTATATCTGTTGTTTCGGAATTAGATCCTGATCCAATGTATAACACCCCATCTCTTGTCCATCGTTCATTGTAACTACCACTAATACTACCACTAACTACAATTGAAGCAGATGTTTCTACAGCAATTTTTCCATATTTGTTTGTTTTTAATATAAAATCATAAACTTGATTTGAAGATGTTTGATCATTTCTTAAACTTCTTCTAATCATTAAATTTAATGGAACATCATCATACAAATACTGATCAGTAATCGAAGCAGTTGCATATCCACTGCCATTTCCTAAATAAAAATAAACACTACCTCGTTCACTTTCTGTTGAATCTTTACTAACAACAACAAACCAATCAACATTACTTCCAGAATTTTTTTGTAATAAAGTTTGGGTTGGACTTAAACCATAACCATAACTTTTTTCTGGTTCCATTCTCCAACGGAATGTTACTGTATCTGGATATGTCCATTCTCCTACATCATTATTTACTCTTTCCCAAGGAACACTTACATGATGTTGTCTTGTTGGTAAGGGATATGTACCACCAAAATTTAAAAAGTATGTTGATTTTTCAAAATCAGCTCTAGGAATTACACCAAAATCTGCAATGTCAGGACCACCAAATTCTCGTATACTTAACATTGTTTGTGGAATACCATATGCAGAAAGTAATGCCTTTATTCCCCTCGCAGTTCCTTTTGTTTTATAGATATATGGAAGATTATTTAATATTCTACGCCAAACTTCTTTTGTTCTTTCTTCATCTGTTAGAGTATCATATCTATTTGTTAATGTTTTTCCTGTCCATATTGGTTCACCACTTCCACTTAATCCAAGAGCATATTCCCAAAGATCTTTTGCTTGTGTGCCATGTGTTAATGTCCAACCTAAATTTTGTGTAACATTATAGACTAAATCTTGTGATAACCCGTCTTTGGGATTTTCTATTCTTGTATTCTTTTTTGTTATATGGTCTGTATACAAATACATTATGTCAAAATGTTGACCAATCATATTAACAAATGAAACATATGCAGAATTTTCACTATCAATAGATATTTCTTCTGGTATAGTTCTATTCAAAGAATTAAAATTCTTCATATCAAAATCAGTTGCTTTATCTAATAAGTCTTCATACCAATTTGTAAATTCATTGGAAGTAACACCATACAACTTATATTTTCCAAATTTTGTATTAATGTCAAAATCACTACTGCTTACTTCGTATTTTGGATATGGTGTAATTGATGCAGTTGTTTGGAATGTATAATTGTAACTACCACTTAAATCATAATACAACCATTTTTCAAATTCATCAAAACCACCTAATACTTTGTTTTTTAAGTTTCGTATATTAATTTTATTATTTACAAAAGATGCAGATACAGAACCAGTAATGTCTATTGTTGGATTCCATGCACCATGTGAAAGTGAACCAGTAAAAGATCCACTATACCCGTCTATTATAGATAATTGCGTATTATATGTTTCTATTAAGTTTACTTTGTATGCAAAGTTTTTTACTCTTTCTTCTGCAGAAGAATAAAATATAAAATTTTGAAATTCGGTAAAATCTACATTTAATTTTACAGTAGAACCAGAATCAAAAATATATCTATTTAAAATTTCTTGAGATGTTGCTACATTAGTTGATAATAAATCTGTCCATGATTTATAGTCTGTTTCCGATATTGTCCAGTAATTTGTTTCAACATCAAAATTTGGTCCTGCTATTTTATTTGTTGGTAGTGGAATTGATGGTTGTTCAATTGAAACTATTTCCAAATATGGTTTTATTATTTCACTACCAACCCAACATTCATAAAATAGTTCTATTGTATCTGGTAATTCTTCATACAATTTAACGTAAAAACTTGTTGTGCTACCGTCTGACGTTAAATTAATAACACTAACAATTTGATTTTCACCAAAATTTAAAATAATTGGTGGTAAATATTTTTTTGGCGATAAATAATCTAGAACAAATGTTTTTAATTGTTCTAGCATAATTGGATTTTCTGGTTCAGATAATGATAGTTTTAATTCTGTTCTATCGGAAGAAATTTCAGAAATAAACATTTTTGATCCGTAAGCAGATCCTATAAAATTTCTGAAAAAATTGTATACTACCCTATATGTAGATGGACTTAAATCTAATGTTTCAAGGTCTTTGTGTATGTCAAGTTGTATTTGTAAATTATTTGTTTCTGCCGTATTGTCTATTGTCCATGTATCTAAATCATATATTGATAATAAATGAAAAGTATTTATGTTAAATACATGCATTTCAATAGATTCAAAACCACCCGTTATTCTTTCTGTTGTATTTGGGTTTATTTTATCAAAACGCGGAATTATTCTACGAGTTTCTGCGGTATCAATTAATCTAATACCTCTTGTAAAACCTTTTGTTGATAAAATTTCATTTATATTTTTGTAACCAAATTTTGACATTTTTTAATAAAACCTTATAGTGAATTATTTAAAGTATCTTTTAATACACTAGACTCCCATCTTAACGCATTTATTCTTCTTTCTAATTTCTTATTTGCAATACCAGCAGATTTGTACAAACTTTGATATTGTTGTACATCTGCCTCTAATCTTTCTATTTTTGCACGAAGTGCTTGTTGTGAATTTGAATTTACATTTACTAAATTTTTAAGATTAGAAATATATCTAGATCCAATAGATGTGCTAGTAAATGCATCACTTGCAGCTAATCTTAATATATGTATTTCGGAAGTAACTGCATCTTCAATTTTAGTAAAAGATCTATTTGAAACATAGTCGTAACTATCTATTAAAAATCTATCATCGGAAACATCAACTTCAATTTTTCCAGAATTTTGTTGTGTTCTTATATGTCTAATTGCACCAACTGAATTTCTTACAATTTCATGTTTCATCGTGTTACCTTGAAATAATAATTGTTATCAAAAATTTTTACAACATCACCATTTTCTTCTTCAACTTTTACAACTATTCTATAAAATCTTTCTGGTTGAAATGAGTTCATCCATAAATTAAAATAATTACCTTCTGAATCACAACTAATTTTTGAACCTGTGACATCAAATGGTAATATTACTTCATCAGTATAGGCATCTCTAACTTCATAATAAGAAGATGATGGTAAATAATAATTTACAGTATGGTATGATTGTGTTGTATAATTTTTTTGTGGATATTTTTTATTAGCATATATTTTAATTTTTGCTTTTTCTTTTTCTGCATAAAACTTTTTTAATTTTACATTTATTGATAAATCATCAAAGTTTGCAGATGACAAACTTCCAGTATTAAATACTTGATCATTCCAAACTACATTTAATCTTGGAACATAAATTGTATTACTTTCTGCACCAAAAAACTTTAAACTATTTAGTGGATCTAAAGATGTTTCTTGTTCTGTACTAAATTTTACTATAAAACCATCATTTACTAATTTTCCAGAACCAGTTACCCATTTTTTAACAATGTCAGTAACATCCATGTATAAATCTGCAGTTTCAAAACTATAATTTTGTACACATTCCAAGTTGTCATAATTCCACCATGTACCACCACCTTTTTTGTTGTAATAAGATGATGTTACATTTACACTTAAATTTGCACCAAATAATATATTTGCATCTACCCACGTTTGTGATATGCTATCCCATTCAAATGAAGACGTACCTGGAGGTATTTCCCATTCTACTCCAGTAGTCATTGAAGTTCTATATTTCCAAGAAGCACCGTCTTTTGTTATTGGAACATGATTATATTTTCCAGTACCATTTACCCAAGATCCGCTTAAAGGATATGCATATATCGAGTATTCTTGTGGTATCTCACGAGCATCAGCAGAACGTAAAGATAGATAATACTTTGCATTCGGTGAAATTTTACCAGCATTTATATTTTGTTCTATTTCTGTAACATCAAATTTAATCAATATTCTGCTATTATACAATGATCCAGTAATATTTTTGTATTCATGTTTTAATTCAAGAATAGAATCCATACCACTATTTAAATTTACATTTTCTTCATATAGCGTTGTATCTTTAACTGGATATATTGAGTATATCATTAAAATGCCCTCACTCTACCAAGAATATCATTATCTGGATATTTTATTTCAAAAATAGATGGATCAAGTGATGGAAATATAATACCATTTTTTGTTGCACTATCCAAATCATAAATATTTTTGGAATAACCTAACGCTTGATCATATAAATTTTTAAATTTTACATTTACAACAGTTTGGACGCCATCAACTCTATCCAATTCTGTAAATACATTACTAATAACAATTGGTTGATTTATTTGCCAACGTTTTACATCAAAATATTGTTTTAATTTATCAATACATTTCAATACAACTTCGTTTCCATTTTGATTTGGTAAAGTTATTATATCAAATTCAATACCAATATTAATTACATATGCATCTTTTATTTCTATTGCGTCGGTAAGTATTCTATATTCGCTAAGATATGTTTTTATATTTTCTTTTGTTGCAGGATTTACTTTTGATAATTTATTGTTACTATCATATCCTAAAACATAAAATCCTAATGCCAAATTATTTTGTCTTCTATCGCTATAAAATACATCATCGTATGTTAATTGTGTATTTCGTGTTACATATGCTTTTGCAATAGAACCATATTTTTGTGGCATACTATATGTACGTATTATGTAATCTTCTTTTGTAACTGCACGATTTTGTGAAGCAAAATAAGAAAGAGCATTTTGTCTTACTTCATTTATATCTTCTTCATTTTTTCCACCACTGGCAGGTTCAGGATTTGTAACCGCAATACTTCCTATTACTTGATTGTAAAGTGTTTCATCTAAACCAATTTTATCAAGTATTATTTTTCTTGGACCAATTCTAGTTATTGTATCCGCTGGAACATTATCATTTATACCACCACCTGATGTATAATATATTGTTAGTTGGGTATTACTTGGTGCCAATCCATAAGTTTTTGTTCTTAAAAAATTTGAAGGATCAATATCTAATGATGGAGATGTTTCTATGCCTGTTATAGAATTACCAACTAAATCTGGATTTGGTATAAATTCTTCATCAACAACATTTGATAAACCAGGACCAAACATTACTTCATGTTGTCCATTTGAACCATATTTAACGGTAAATTTTCTAGTTATCTTTTTTAACTTTAAAAGATATGGTGTTTCATTTCGGAATGTACTTAACTCTTTATCATTTCTTGGAATGTTTGGAACTGCGTCATATATTGTATCTTGTGCAAGATATGGAACATAATGCCACGTATTACCTTCTTTATCAGTTGCATATAAAAATTCTATTAAATTAGGATCGTCTATTACAACTTTATCGTATTTTTTTGGTTCAACAAAATTAAATTTTTGTTCTAATATTTTTCCAGAAATTGCGTTTACTTGTTTTTTTAATAACCAAAATGTAATTTCGCCTGTGACATCATCGACTTCAAAGGGTGAAATTTCTGTGGGACTTAAACTACCACTATATTTAAAATCTAAATATTCAGTAGTTCTAAATACTGCATTATCTGTAATACCGTTTATAGATCCATCTGTTGGTAAATCAGAATATAATATCATTCCGGGTTCTATAGCAAATGCATATGCCATATCAGGAACAATTTCTGTTCCTTCTGTTTTTGAAGGAACTAATTGAAATACATCCATTTTTACATTAGCAGATGAATTTAATTTTGGTGTATACCCCATTGATTGTGCTATATTAAATATGTTTCTTTTTTCTGAGGCATGGAGTATCATTGACTCTTGTAAATTTACATCCGTATAAAAAGAAAGAACATCGCCAACATAAGCAGCCATTTCCATAAACATCATACCGGGAGAAGCTTCATTAAAGTCTTGATATGTATTTGGAAAATAGTTTTTAGCAAAATCTATAAGATTTGTTTTTAATGAGTTAAAATCTCTTGAAAGATAACGAATATCTTTTTTAATCAAATCAGCCATTAGTAACTACTCTGTGTATTTGGATAAATTGCACTTTCTAAACGCATAGTACCAGTATCAGAAATAAATATACGAATGGGTAAATTTATTGGTGTTCCTGCAATATTTACTTCTAATTCAATGTTAATAGTATTAGAAGCATCTATTGTATTTCCCGCATCATCTATATTAAACTTTACCTGACATTTAATTATAGTCAAATATAATAACCATCTATTTATAGCAGTCGTAATAGTTCCACTAACTTTTTCTTTAAATTCTTCTTCATTTGAAATATTTTCAAAAAGTAAACGTTTTAAATCTGTTCCAAATTCTGGTTGTAAATACCGTTCACCTTTTGTTGTTAATAATAATATTTTTAAATTAGTTAATACTTGTTCATAATTGGTATATGATTTGTAAAATATTCCATTGTTATTATTAAACGGGTACATTACACCAATTGGATTATTTAATTGTTTTTCTTTTTTTAGGTAATTTAAATCACCTACATTTCCTCTTGGTCTTCTTGTAAAATTAGTTATTGCCATTTATCATCTCCCTTTTTTTTCATCAATTTTTTTCATAAGTGCAGAATAATCTCTTGTTAGAGCAGACATTACTTCTGTTGGTATTTCTTGTTGTGAAAATCCTTGTGGAATTGCTGCACCAGCACGTTCATACCCAAATCCTTCTGCCATATCTGCAGTAAAACGAAATTCATCTTCCATTTCATTACTTTCTTGTAAACTACGTCTTGTTTCTGCAAGAAGTTCTTGTATAGAACCAAATTCAGTTTTTTGTGTTTTTGGTTTAACAACTTTTTTTGGTGTTTGTTGTTCTTTGTAAAGGTTTATTCCATGATTAATAGTAGAAACTGCTTCTTTTTTTGTCTGTTTTTGAGACATTTTTTTATCAAGTGCATATTCTATTTCTTCTCGTATGATTGAACGTATTTCTTGTAAAAATTTTTTTGTATCCATTTTATTACCTCAAAGATTTTTGGATTGCATAACTGTTTGAATGTGATTTATTCTTTGCCAATATGTATTGTATACCGGAAATTCTGGATCAGGATTTAATGTAACAAAATCAAAATATGTTTGCATAACAGGAGTTATTATCCATGGTTGTGCAATTCCCGGTTTAACTCTTGCTTTTACTGCACTTTCATTTTTATATCCTTCTGGTCTTCCTATAACTGTAAATCCACCTCTATCGTTGGATGGAGGATATCCTGAGAAGTCTCCTATATGAGTCATAAATAGTCCCATCGTGTTATTTGAATTTCCACGTTGGCCATCGGTGCTTGTATTACCACCCAATCGCATCACATCTCCATTTATGTCTATACAAGCAACAGACTCAACATGACCGGTATGGGATATTGTTGCTGCAGGCCAATCTATTATTTCAGGATTTAATACTTTTCGTAACAAATCATATCCAAATTGTGTTAATTTTGCAGCTACACCTTTTCCATCTTTTTGAAAATGTATTCCCTCTATAAACCATATTGAATTTATTTCATCTTTATATTGATTTAAATATTCAGGAGTTATTGGATGTTCAAAATTTTCTCTACCATGTTTTACATATGCTCGTTTGTATACTTCTCTAATTGTTGTACCAACACCACCCAAACTATCCCATTTTGATCTTTGCCATGGTTCATCTATTGTCTCTTCTAATCTAGGTCTATTTAGTGGTACACCACCATTTATTAGAGCACTTTCATTTGATTTTACACTGGTTGTACCTTGTGCATTAAATCCGCCTTTTCTTAAAAAGAAATCTGTGGATATACCACACCAATGTGGTTCATGTGCCCAATTTAAATTTATACGAGCTTTTCTATTAAATGTACCAACCATAGCATCAATACCAATTCTTCCCTTTACCCAATCTGGTGTTACGGTATGAACCATCATTAGATGGTGTTCTGTTCCAGATGATGCTAATGGTGGAAAATTACCTGTTCCTGGTAATTTGTAACGATTTACATATCCAGATTGATAAAAATTCATAATTATACCAACATCCAATAAACTTGGTTTGTAGTCAATCGGTAAAGGCGGACCATATTCTGGAATTTTTTTTATTATTTCTTTTTTGTTTTTTTTACTTTTTATCTTTTTTATATCGTTATTATCAATAGGTTTAGAATTAGGATCAACATACTCTGGAAATTGTTCTTTAGAAAGTCTAAATTTTTTCAATAAAGTATTCCAATCTGCATTGAATGCTCTTGGAATATATTGACGTATTAAACCTTTTCCTGCAATCATATATGGAAATCGAAATTCATCTGGGGATTTTCCAGATCTACTATACTCCCATTTTATACTTTCTGGATTTGCAATAAATTGACTTTTATTTGAATTAGTTACTCTCCATATTTTATATTTAAAATTTAATGGAGGTACTACGTAATCTCCTACTTTACCTAATTTTGGATTTCCCTTTACGTCATTATCATTTAATTCCATCTTATTCAAACTGTTTTCATATCTTTTATATGAAAATGGTGCATATTGAGTATCATGCATTATTATTTTGCCAATTCTATCAAAAAAAACAGTTACATCTCCTCCTGTCCATGCATCTCCTATATTACCAGTTGATCCGTAGGCCGGTTCATTATACTTCCAATCCGCAAGATAATACCACCAAGGACCTCCAGAATCAGATGGTCTACTATTTCCTTTTATCCAAGTTTCTGCTGTACCTTTTGGGTTACCTGGTTTATATGTTGAACTCATTGGCCACAACCATTCCCAATCAGCAAATGTAGGAGAAGAAGTATTATCCCATCTTCTTGAATGTCCAGTACCTTGTAATACTCCTTTTCCTGCAAAAGTGTTAGGCATAGGATTTCCAGGAGGTTTTGGAATATCTCTACCTTTATCAATATTAATTGCTGCTTCACCAGCACCTATGTCACTTGAAGGATCAGTATTATACCATGCTTTTGCTGCCTCAGCTTCTAATGCTCTTTGCAGTTGATCTTTTTTACCTTTTCCTTTTGGGTTTTGTTTTTTTTCTTTTCCCTTTCCTTTTGAATTACCTTTACCACTATTACCACCTTTGCCTTTTCCACGCACTTCATTTTGTTTAGTTGGCGCTGGAACAGTAATTTGTTCTTTTGGTGGGGGTGGCTGTTCTTCAACCACTATATTATTGTTAGAAACTACTTCTTTGTTTTTTAATTCCTCAAATGGAACTGGAACGGTTTTTGCATCCTTTTGTATAATACCACCCGGTTCTAATTCAATTGGTATTTCAAGATCTTTAATTATCAATACAGGAAATCTATTTATTGATTCAGTTGGGATATTTCCAAATTTTTCTGAATTGTTAAATACAATTTGTTTTAAATCTAATACTATATCGGAAAAATTTATTATTTCTTCTTTATCAGGAGTTAGAGAAACAGTATTTTCTGGATTTTCGCCACTTGTTACTTTTGTTTCACCTTCTGGACATTCGTTATCTCCAATGTATAGACCAATTGATCCAACTAAAACATCCCTATCTGTTCTTTTAAAGTATTTTTTATTTACTAAACCAGCTTGCAATATACCCAATCTAGCATTTCCCCTTTGATATGATGTCTCACCGTTGTCACCACTACATTTACAATACTGAAATTCGTTTGGTACGGTTGCCCTATCTCTGTATGGTTCATTTACTCCATAATATATTGTTGAACCGTCATCTTCGTTAGTATAAACATCACCAATATCTGGAACAGTTTTACCAGGCATTGTATAAATTATGTATTTATCTTTTAATTCTGTTTGAGGTTGTGGATCGTCTGGTGTATATTTTATTAAATTATGATCCAATAATAATCTTGATGTTATTAGTTTATCAATATTTTGTGTTGGTTTAGGCGATATTGGTATCATTACATTTGGAATTTTTACCATCAATTGTTCATTTTTTTCATCTTCTAATTTTATTTCTGGTTTATCAACCATTACCTTCCAAAATTTTAAAGCAGTTGTTTTATCTCTTATTGGTACTTTAAACTCTACATTTTTTAATATAACAGTTTCACCACGAACATCTGCCGTACTACCACTAGATTGTATTTCACTTGGTTGAAAATCAGCAAAAGCATACTCTTTTTCGGGTAAATAAATTACTTCATCGGATGCAACAATTGGTGGAAGTTGAGCGTTTTCAGGAATTGGTTTTGGTGCATCTAATGAATCAATTATCACAGCAGGCATTGTAATTGATCTAAAAGTTATCGGTAAATTGTCTTTAATTTTTATTAAATCGCCAATTAATTTCATAGGTTCTATACGAACATCGTCTACAATTTCTCTTGGAGGATCTCCAGCTATTGATTGCCCTTTAACAACAAAAGGTTCCTTTATTATTTCCAAATCCGGTAATATAACTGTCCCTTCTGATCCATTAGGTATAGTAATACTGTCAATTATTATAGGTGGATATTTTATAGATTCTATTTTTGGTCCTTGAGCACCATTTAAAAAAATATTTGCACCTTTTAATTCAATTGGTTGTATTTCAACTTTTTCATAAGTAATAGTATCACTACTACCAGTTGGTTCATTGGCGTTAGGCGGGATTGTATCCGTTTCCTTTCCAAGAACAACATTATCAGCTGTATATCTTTTTTTGCCATCGGGACATTTATCATCACCAATATATTGAACTTCATTTCTTTGGTTTAATATCCACAACGGTTCAGTATAATCGGGTGCATAAGACGCATTTGGATCTGAAGGATTTGGTTGTTCAGGAAATTTAACATAATATCCGGCTTCCGTAATTACTCTCGCCCTATCAACTCCTCCTCTGGGTGCGAAACCCATTCTAGCATTTGCTCTAATTTCTGCAACATTATCCGGATCTCCTTCACATCTACAAAATCTATATCTATGTTTTATTGCATTTTCATCTAATTGTTCTTCTCTTGGTAAACTTGCAATTAATGCACCTTTGTTTGCATAATAAAATTTAGCAGTATGGGGTGTTAAATCTTCATATGGAGAAACTCCTTTTTTTAACCAAATATCATAATATAGATATGATGTTTGATCAACAGGAGGTTCTACTTCTCTTTGTGGTGGTGGGGTATTATCCACTCCAGACAAATTGTTATTTGTGTTTGGATTTGTTGGATCCGAATTTGCAAGTGTTGATACATTTCCAGTTGATGTAGTTTGTGTTTGAGGTGTTGAAGTATTATTTCTATTACTCCATTTACCAAGCAAAATATTTACTCTATCGGCACTAGTTAAAGAAACACCCTCACTTATTAGTCTAGCTAATGTTTCTTGTGGCGTTTCTTCGCGTTGTATGTCATCTATACCGGCCATTACATATCCTATTATGGAACAATATTATCATCAACTTCGTCATCACCTAAAATAGCATCATCTTTTTGAGCAAAATATTCATCTTCTGGTGTCAATTCAGCTTTTTCACCCCATTCGTTAGTTTCAGGACCATCAATATCGGTTGGTCCCATTTCACCGTCATAAGCAGCATATGTACCAGTTTCTTGATACCTTCTTCCTGATGCTTGTGCTTCGGAACTTGGTCCTCCACTATTTTCATTGAGAAAAACAAGATTACTTTTTAATGTATCGATTTTATCTTTTATAGTATCTACTTCCGATGATATACTTAAAAATTTAGACATATTCAATGGAGGTCCAGTTGTTGGACCCAATGGTGTTGGATAAGTTGCACCAACAATAGTATCTATCAAATCTGTTAATAAGGTGCATAACTGTTCTAACCAAACCATTGTTTTATCACCCATCAGTGCAGGTGAAACTGCATTTACTCCTAAATTTATTCTCTTTGCTTCTGCTTCTACAAAATTTTTGCCATCAAGTGATATTGATCCTTCAGAAGAAAATCCAACACCTCTTTTAGAAAAACCAATAATTTCATTTTCTCTTGCATTAAGAATTATTCTTTCTGAAGCAATTAATATTTGATTTCCAGCATATTGAGTATCTCTATATGAATTTATTTTTTTAGAACGGATAGATGGGTATGTTCTAGATGCAGGATTAAATCTTACCGATTGACCTGATGTTAGCCATATTGAAGAGTCATCTTTATCCGGATTTTCTATTGTAAAACTATTCATACCCTTTGGCGTAGGATTAGTTCCATTTGAAATTATAGTTATTGGATTTCCAGATGCACCTTGACCTGCAGACCAAAGAGGATATACATTAAAAATGTTTCGAGTATCGATAGTAGATCCAAAACGTATAGATTGTCCCCACCTTCCCTCAAAAATTATATCACCCGGATACGGTTGTATTGGGTAAACATCAGTTCTTTCTGGAAAATACGGATCAATTTCTTCACCCGTTAATAATCTATCTTTTGGTGAATTTGTTATACCATCTATTGAATTTTCTCTATTTTCTTGTGATGTTACTCTATCTCTTAAACTTATTGGAATTTTTGTTACACCAGGAATACCATTATGATGAACATGACTTTGTATAGATATTGGTGCAGTATAATAATAATCTTGTGATGGTGATATTGCATTTGCATATGCACTTGTTGATTTTGTAATTAAAACAACTTCCCCTATAATAGGCAAATGTTTAATGTTAGAATTAAGTGGTCTTGCTTCTAAAATTGCTCCTTGTGCCATAGAACCAAATGCTCCTATTAAGGAGCATTTAATTTTATACAATCTTTGAGGATCGCGGTCAGTATAATCTACGTCTTTAACTTCCGCAGGAAAATACTCATATTCGTATCCATCAAGTATCAGTTTTTGGGTATTGAACAGAACTGCCAATTTTTTCTTCCTCTTGTTCTTCTTTAATTTCTTCTATGCCCTTTAATAGAGCTTCTTTTTCTTCATCTGTTAAAAAAGAAGATGTTTCATCTGCTTTATTACTCATAGCACGTTGTATAACAGCTGCAAGTTTAACCAAATGTTCATCATTCTTAACACCAACTTCCATGAAGTCCTTAATTGCTGGTACTAAAATAGCAGCATCACTTATGTTATTCAACATAGGTTTTAAGTCAGCAATAAGTAAATTTATCTGACGATCTTTTTTCTTCTGATTGTCATAGATGTCTTTTAACAAATCAGAAAATTTTTTATTACCAAAAAGTTCTTGATCAAAGTTCATATGAATAAATATCTTATTTGTTAATAATATTTTGTAATTGATACCATGTTAATTTATCAATTCTTATTCCATTGGTGTATTCTTTATACAATACCGAGTATATTTGTTTTATTTTTGTTATCACACTTGTAATATGTTGAGAACTAACACCTGTTCTTTCACGAACAAGTATGTATATTGCCTTTTTATTGTAATTCTCTATATTATCTCTGGTCTTAAATAGATATAAAATGGTATCTGCAACTTGAATATCTCTTTGTTTTGAAAAAAATAAACCTAAGTTTTTTTCAATTATAGTAATAAATATATCAATAAAATCACGTTTTTCTTCAACCAAATCCATTCTTATTTTTTCATTTACTATGTTTCGTTCAGTATCTATTGCATCAATATCTTGACTACGTTTGAAATGATAATAGTTTTTATTGTTTTCAGCAATAAGATAATTTTTAGCAACAATTGAAAAATATGAAAATGCCTTACCATTTTCTGCCTTGTATTTATGTATTTTTTCATGTAGAAACGAAATAACTTCATGTTTTACATCTTCATGTCCTACATCAAAATTGTAAAACTTAAAACGATGTATCATTATTTCTGCAAGTTTGTAAAATGCTGGATGTATTTTTTGTGTATAAATTATATTTTTCTGTATGTCATCTTCTATTGTGTTATACAAAACTATGGCATCTTCTGTTTCTTGGGTAAAGTAAACATTTGGTTTTTTGGGACTTCGTTTTTGTTTCATAAATAATCCCTTTCAAATTTTGCATCAAATTTTGGTTTTTCAAAAATAGAACTTTTTTGGTCATCCAAAGGAGTTTCACCAAAATAAACTGCAATATCGTTAATAATATCTTTCATTTCCTTGAAAAAATATCCAGTTTCATCATCTGCTTCAAACGCACCAATCCTATCTAATTGTCTTAAATAGGATTGTTGTGATAAAACTCTATTTTTTAGTTCCGTTAAAAATTTTTCATTTTCCAAAAGTGTATCAACAGATGTTTCAGCCATTTCTTCCAATTTATCAAACTTCTTATACAAATTTATATTTACGTAAACCGATGCCGTTAATAAAACGGATAACAAAAGTATTCCAATTAACATATTAACCTCTCTTATGCTTTGGTGGAATTATAGCATCAATTACACCCATGTCTAATGCATCTTTTGGTGTAATATAGTAATCTTTAATGGTTACATTTTTCCAATAATCTTTTTCTTTGTTTGAATTTGATTTGAGAATTTCCAAAAGTATTTCTTCCAATTTTTCCATATGTTGAACATTGGCTTTCATATCAGAAGATTTACCGTAAATGTCTGAACTTATTTCGTGAAACATAATAGTGCTATATTGAGAAGCAGCACGAACACCTGTTCCTGCACAAAGAATAAGAGCAGCCGCAGACATTGCTCTTCCTCTACAAATGGTATTTACCTTTACATCGAGACTTTGAATGTAATCAATAATACCAAGTGCTTCATAGACAGAACCACCGTCAGAGTTGATAATCAAGTTAATAGGATCATTTTTATGTTCTTCCGTTCTCATATGTAGTATTGCACGAATACGTGTAATAATATCATATAAACTTCCATCCATTATTTCACCAAATAACAATACCGATGATGCTTCAACATCAATTCCGTAATCCATTTGTGTAGTTGCTTCTTTCCATCTAACTGGAATATCGTTTTCACTTTCTTTTGATTTATTTGTTACTAATTTTTCATCAGCAACTTCTTCACCATCATAAAAATCGTTCATACCAGAACTCCTTGATAAAATATGATAATGACATTCTAAAAAGATATACCCCTCCTATATCCTAAATCAGGTTTAGGTGGTTCTTCATAGAATGCCCTTTGTTCTTCTTGTTGATCTAATATACCAATTTCTTCCGTATCTGCCAAAACTTTTTTTTCTTTTTTAACTTTTTTTGGTTTTATTTTTTTAATTACCGTAACTGCATCTGTTATTTGTGTTTCTACTTTTGTTTTTGGTTCTTCGGTTGGTATCACAACATCTATAACTTCTTTAACTTTTTCTTTTTTATTTGGTGGTGGACTGTTATCATCTTCCGGTGGTAAGTCCAGTTCCTTGTGACGAAGATGATTAGCTGCAATAACCAAACTAACCGCAAGTGGATCAAATACTGAAACAAGTATTAGTATAAACCAATTAACTATTATGTCCATAGGAGCACCAGTTAATCTACTTAAATACAAAAGAGGACCTATCTCTGATGTAAATGTGGAATTTTCCAAAACCAATTTTTCTTGTTCTAATTTAGCAATACTATCAGATAAACCAATAGATTTTTGATTTAGTTCCGATATTTCTTTATTTAATGTTTGTGTTGAATTATCAACAGATTGGATATTTCTCTGCAA
>Ga0222713_10000405_pt1 | contig 48523 bp, 42 predicted proteins | sample C33_649DmetaG_FD_165061 | JGI IMG/M metagenome (GOLD analysis project Ga0222713, IMG submission 165061) | Estuarine water microbial communities from San Francisco Bay, California, United States - C33_649D | ecosystem: Environmental > Aquatic > Marine > Unclassified | place: USA: California...
AAGGAATAACTTATCCTCATTTTAAAGAGCCCAAAAAAATTATTATAAACTCAACGATGTTGATCCCACCGGCTAAAAATCCTAGCGAAGTAAAATTAGCTAAAGGACCTAATATTCAACCTTTACCTACTTTCCCTCCTTTAGCCGATAAAATTGAAGGTCCTGTTTTAATTAAAGTAGGAGATGATATTTCTACCGATACTATTTTGCCTGCTGGAGCTAAAATACTTCCCTTCCGCAGCAACATCGCTGGAATTAGTCAGTTTGTTTTCGATCAAGTTGATCCATCTTATCCAAAACGCGCTTTAGAATATCAAAAAACAGGCTCCATTATTGTAGGCGGTGAAAATTATGGTCAAGGTTCTAGTCGTGAACACGCCGCCATTGCACCCCGTTATTTAGGGGTACAAGCAGTGCTCGTTAAACAATTTGCACGCATTCACCGCCAGAACTTAGTCAATTTCGGAATTTTACCTTTGATTTTCAGCAACCCTGCAGATTATGACACAATTGATCAAGGTGATGTTTTATTACTCAAAGATGTTCGTAAGTGTATTCATACCTCTGAACAATTGACCGTTTATAATAAAACTAAAGATAAGAGTTATACCGTTACTCATCCCTTAAGCTCACGTGAAATGAAAGTATTATTAGCGGGCGGTCTAATTAATTGGATTAAACAATAGGCCTTAAAAGCATTAATTAAAATAATTTTTAAAAAGCGTTTGAGGCGGCCTTTTTTCATACAAAATGTCATATACTCCTTCACAAAATGGGGCTTTAATCCCATATTTTTTTATTAAAAAGAAAATATTTTTTGCCGTTTCGTAACCTTCAGTAGTTCCAATTAATTTTTTAGTTTCTTCTAAGGTCCGCCCTTTTCCTAAGGCTAGTCCTAAACGGCGATTTCGTGATTGATTATCTGTGCAAGTTAATACAAGATCCCCAAGACCCGAGAGTCCCAAAAAAGTCTCTTGCTTCGCACCCAACGCTAAACCTAATTTAATCATCTCAGACAAACCAGAAGTAATCACCGCGGCTTTGGCATTGGCACCATACCCTAAACCTTCTGTTATACCCACAGCAATGGCCAATATATTTTTCATCGCACCGCCAAGTTCTACGCCTATAATATCTTGAGTAATCTCCACACGAAAATTTTTTGTTTGGAATCTTAACTGTAAATCCTTTGCAAAATGATAATTTTCGGATGCAATACAGACAGCTGTAGGCAATTCCATAGCAACTTCCTTGGCAAAACTAGGTCCTGATAATATCGCTATTTCTTTAGGCCCTAAAACATCATTAACCACTTCATTCAATAACTGATGTTTTTCTGAATCTAAGCCCTTAGTTGCCCATAGTAATCGTTGATTTTCTTTCAAAAATGGCTTGATTTTTTTTAAATTTGATTGAAAAACAATACTAGGGACAGCAATTAAAATATCACTTGTGGTTGCAATAACCGCTTGATAATCATGAGAACAAATAATATTAGAAGGGAAAATAATGCCTGGTAAATAGCGGTCATTCGTTCTTTTAGCATTGATTTCTGCTACTTGTTTTTGCTCATAGGCCCATAAACGCACCTCTTGTTGTTTGCGCGCCAAATGTATAGCTAAGGCACTTCCCCAAGCACCCGCACCGAGGATAGCAATAGAAGAATCAAAATTAAAATTAGATGATTTTATAGACATATGATTTTCATTTATGGTTAAAAATTAAATTTTATCTTAAAGTTCATAATACGATGAATTACGGAAGATAAAAAGTAAATGTCACTTTACTTTTATTGGAGTCCTATAACCACTGCACGATATATATCCACTTTTGCGGCTCTATAGATAAGCTTGACTTATTAGAATAATCCAACCTGACAAAGCCAAATAAGGACCGAAAGCGATACCTTCTCGTAAACTGTTTTTATCGTATAGATAGCACACAACGCCAACCAATGAGCCTGTAACAGTTGCTATAAGCAAAATACAAGGTAAAGCTTTTATACCTAGCCAAGCTCCTAATAAAGCAAAACATTTGAAATCTCCTTCCCCCATGGGTTCGACTTTAGTTAATAATTGATAACACTTAGCTAATAGATAAAGAAAAAGATAAGCTAAACAAGCGCCCAAAATAGCTGCTTCTGAAGAAACAAAAAATTTACAGATACTTGAGATTAAACCACACCATAATAATGGAAAAATTATAATATCAGGTAATAGTTGATGCTTGAAATCAATAAACGCTAAAACCAACAGACCCCAAGTTAAAATTAATGCGGCTAAACCTTGTAAATTCATCCCAAATCGTTCAATAACGATAAGCGAGCTTATTAAAGTTAAAATCTCAATAAGTGGATAACAGAAAGAAATACTAACCTGGCAATAAGCACATTTTCTTTTTAAGAAAAAATAGCTGAATAATGGAATCTTTTGGATTATAGTTAAATGCTGAAGACAATTGGGACAATGTGAGAAAGGTAAAAAAATATTAAAATCTTTTTTAGGGAAAAGAATCAAATTTTTCTGATTTAAAAAAAATTCTGAATCCTTAATCCATTGTCTTTTTAATATTAACGGTAAACGGTAGATTAGTACTGTAAAAAAACTACCTAACAAAATTAAAAAAAGAGTAATACTACTTATTAAAAAATATTCCATTTAAATAACACTTCCTAATTTAAAGATAGGCAAATACATTGCTATAAGCAAACAAGCGACCATTAAACCTAAAATAACAATTAATACCGGTTCTAATAATACTAATAAATTTTCAGTAAAATCATTCATTTTTTCTTCATATAAATCCGCAGCATTATTTAATATTTCACTTAAACAATTAGCAATTTCTCCAATTTTAATAAGCTGTAACAAATCAATCGGAAAAATTTTTTGTTTAGAAAAAGCTTGATAAAAACACTCTCCTTCACGTATATGTTCACAGCTAGTTAAAATGGCTGATTTATAAACAAAATTTCCAGCTATTTCAGAAATAAGCTGTAAAGCCTCAATTAAAGGTAAGCCCGCTGATAAACCTGTAGCTAAAGCACGTGTAATACGAACTATAATAATTTCTGAGATAATTCGATTAAAAAAAGGTATTTTTAAATAATAACTGTCAACTTTATTATTTATAATTGGATATTTTTTTCGTAAAAAAACACAAAAACTACCTGCTGTCAAAAAAAACAATCCGATAGTGATGCTGATTAACCCTATATGTTTAGATAAAGAAATGATCAATTGTGTTATGAAGGGTAATTGCGCTCCCACGTCTGAGAAAAATTGTTCAAACTGAGGAACAACCTCCATTAATAAAGCAATAAAAACGAGTCCTGCCACTATCAGAACCACTATAGGATAAATTAATGCATTAATAATTTTTGTTTTTAGCTTCAAACTTTTTTCTTGATATACTGCAATACGATCAAACATTAACCCTAAATTTGCTGTCCTCTCTCCTAATTGGATTAAACTAGAATAAAACTTATTAAAATAGGCTTTTCTTCTTTGTAAAGCTTCACTTAAGGAAAAGCCATTTTCTAGGTCTGTAATTAATTCTCTTGTATATTCTTTCAAGCGAATATTTGGTATGCTTGCTTCTAATAATTCTAATATCTGCAACAATGGAATTCCTGCTTGCAATAATCGCGAAATTTGACGAGTAAAAAGAAAAATCTCTTGCGTTTTTACCGATTTAACAAAGCGAACTGCCCATCGTGTGTGAATATATTCTATAAAAATACCTTGACGCTGTAATTCTAAACATAATTGCTCTTTATTTCTGGAAAATTCTTTACCTTTACATGTTTTATGCATGTAAGTGCTTCCTTTCCATGTATAAAATTTTATTATGCTTAACATTTTTTAATCTTTTATTATACGTTTCATTTCTAATAAACTAATCTCACCTTGTTTAAGCTTTTCTAATGCTGAGGCATATAAAGTTTTCATTCCTTGTTTTTGAGCAAAATGACTTATTTCTATCGCATTATTTTTTTTTAAAATCATTTTTTTTATACCTTCAGTGAGTATTAGCACTTCAAAAATACCTGTCCGCCCTTTATATCCATTTATACATTGGGAGCATCCGGTTGCTGTATAAAATTTTTTAGTGTTAGATCGATCTAATTGAAGTAAAAAATCTTTCGGTAGTTTCTCCTCAATTTTGCAATGTACGCATAAACGTCTTACCAAACGCTGTGCAATAATTAGCTGAACTGAAGCTGCGATATTGTAACTAGGAATATTCATACTTTCTAAACGAATCAAACTATCCGCAGCGCTATTGGTGTGTAAGGTTGATAAAACAAGATGACCTGTTTGGGCGGCTTTTATCCCTATTTCCGCGGTTTCTTGATCTCGCATCTCCCCCACCATAATAATATCAGGATCTTGTCTTAAAAAAGCTCTTAGCACACAAGAAAAGTTTAAACCTACGGTAGAATTTACATTAACCTGATTAATCCCAGGTAAAATAATTTCTATAGGATTCTCTACAGTTGAAATATTAACTGTCGTTTTTTTTAAAAAATTTAATGCGGTATAAAGCGTGATTGTTTTTCCACTGCCAGTAGGTCCAGTGACTAAGATCATGCCATGAGGACTTTTTAAAGCTTTAATAAATTCTTTTTTTTGTGAAAGGTCCATTCCCAATTTATCTATTTCAAGCAACATTTTGTTACTATCCAAAATTCTAATAACTAATTTTTCACCATGGATCGTTGGACACGTACTCAATCGACAATCGACAGTTCGATCATTGTTATCTTTGATTTGAAACCGACCATCTTGTGGAATTCTCCGTTCAGCAATATCTAACTGTGACATGATCTTTAAACGGGTGATAATTCGTGGAATTAAATTTTTAGGTAAGGTCAGCATCAAATACAATAATCCATCAATTCGAAAACGTATCTCTAACTGATTTTGGTAAGGCTCTATGTGAATATCAGAGGCATTATAAGCAAAAGCATCCATCAAAATTTGATTGACATAGTTAACCATTGTTAAATCATCATTACTTAAATTAGTTAACTTCACATCGACATTGTTAATGTCTTTTAATTTCTTAAATAAATTTTGGTTTTTTACTTTACTATCCTCTTTTTTTGGAGAAATAGACTGTATTTTTTTAAGGGCGTTTATTAATTTTTTTTCATCTGCGAGTTTAAAGTCCAACATTAATTGTGTGCAGAACCGAAGTTCATCAAATAAAAACTGCTGTGTAGGATCCACTAAGGCTAAAATTAGTTGCTGCTTATCTTGGCGTAAAGGTAATATTTGATATTTTTTCATTAGCTCCTTATCAATAATATTACTTGGAATTTGCCATATATCGATACTATCTAAATCAACATACTCTAAAAAAAATTCTTGTGCTAAGAGGCGAGCTAAATAGTTCGAATCTATTTTCTGTGCTTGAATTAGATGGGTTATAAAGGAAATATTCTGTTCTTTAGCATAAGTAATCATTTCATCAAAAATTTCTTGTTTTAGTCCATAATCTCGTACTAAATGCCTTGCAAAGCTATTAACAGTAATTTTTTCCATTTTTTTAATCCATTATTGTATTTTCTTTCTTTAAGTATAACGCAAATTTTATTAAAATGTATTGACACATTATTTTTTTAATGCTTATATAGATGTAAGCACTGAATACCTTGCTGAGAAAGTTCCGGGGTAGCAATAGAAATGTTAAAAACAATAATAGTTTCTATTTCAAAAACTTATCTACTTTCTTAACATAAGTGCTTAATAATAAATTAAATGCCTATTGATACGATGGCGCTAACTTATTTTTTAAGTTTTACAGTGTTAAGAGTAGAGAATCAGCAAGGTTTTTTTAAAATTTAACGAGAATATTAGGAGTGATTACTTCTATAAACAACTAAATATAATAAATCTTATTTGGATAGTATTTTAGCCTGCTCGTAATGAGCCCTTTTTCCACTGAATAACTAAACTTCGCTTTTTCAATGTTCTAGGATATATTAAAAAGAGGTCTGTAGAACATCAATATTAATTTTTAGGACTTTTAACTATGAGCGTGCTAAGTTCTCATGTTGTTCATATTTGGCATACTCGATTCGAAGATCATGCGGAAAAATACCAACTTTATCAAAGTTGGCTTGCTCCGGAAGAAAAAATTCGCGCTGAAAAGTTAACCCTTCATTATCAACAAAAGTTTATTATTTCAAGAGCTGTGCTACGCGATATATTAGCTTATTATTCTGAACAATCCCCACAGGATTTAAAATTAAGTTATTCCACTTCTGGAAAGCCCTCATTAATAAACTCTGATCAATGTCTAGAGTTTAATGTATCTCATTCAAAAAATATCTTAATTTATGCTTTTACTCTCGAAACACCTGTCGGTATTGATATTGAGTATATCCATCATAGAAATTATCTCGATAAAATTGCCTATCGTTTCTTTTCAGCCTCTGACTATGATCGATTACAATTACTGGAACCTAAAAAAAAATTAAAAGAATTTTTTAAAGCTTGGGTAAGAAATGAAGCGATAATAAAAGCAAAAGGAAGCTTATTAAAAACTCACCCTTATTCTCGATATGAACTTCGTTTAAGTTCTAATTTAGATCCTTCAGAATACGTAAAAAATGAAATAAATACCTTTTATTCTATTTCTAATTTATCGCTTTATTCTGATTTTGCAACTGCTGTTGCTCTAAAAGGCAATAAGAAATCCTTTATTATGAAAAAATATATTAAAAAACTATCTCTAGTTAATTAAAAATATTTAAACTAGTAAAAAAAATTTCCGAAACTTCCAACTCAATTAAACAGATTACTAAAATTCCATTAACATAAAGCGCACTACACCGCATGTTGTATCATCGGGCTGCATTTCTGTTAAAGGATAGTGCTGATTAAGCGCTTTCAGATAGCGCCGATTTCCATCGATCACTAATTGTCTAAAAAGCAACGTATACCCTGGATCTTGCTTTATTTTAGCTAAGATAAAAGCCGCATTGTGTGCCACACGATCAGTATCTAATACAATAATACAATTTTTAGGGAAACTCGGCCCTTGAGCAGTTTCCATGCAATCATTCTCTACGCGAAGTGCAAAAGCATCCGAGCTAAGAGGAATATTGGTACTTAAATACTTAGAATAAGTCTTTGGTGAAATTTTTATAAATTGCAGAAAACGTTCTTTTGCCTCTTGAGGTGTTAATAGAGGTACTTGGTAATAAGGTTGACTACTTTCATAGTGATAAGTTCCTTTAGATTCCTCAGTTGCATGCTCGCGATCTAACCATCCATGAGGTTTATTAAAAACTTTCTCGATATGGCTGGCCAATCTATCGCCTATATTTTTAATAGGGCTATTTCCAATTAAATGACTAATTTGACTTTGCGAACGATCCAAGTGCTCAGATAAATCAGTAATCCCACCTACTAATCGAGCCAGTTTCCGTAAATTATTCCGTCTAATATCTTTTATATTCATGCCATAGCTTTATTTAGTTATTGTTATGACCCATAGAGTAAACTTATACTTTGTTTAAAGTCCTATAAATGTCAAAAAAAGTAATAAGCATGGTAATGTATATTACCTTTTTAGATAAGTACTTGTATACTTATTTTAATCAATCGCGAAATTTCTTAGTTTTTTCTTAACTTTAACTTTTTTTAGCGATATATAAAATGGTAAACCTTTTTGATACGGTGGATAATCCTCACCCTGAATTAAAGGTAATAAATAATCACGACAACGTTGAGTAATATGGAATCCATCCTTAGTGATATAGGAACGAGGCAACTTTTTTTCCTGATTGGCTACCGCAGCTAATTTAACTTCACCAATACTCCATTGATAACGCTTAGTTGATGCTCTAACAATCGTAGGCATAACTGCATTTTTTCCTTTAATAGCTAATTCAACAGCCGCTTTACCTAAAGCATAGGCCTGTTTGACATCGACTTCAGCTGCAACATGTCGTGCAGAACGTTGTAAATAATCAGGTAATGCCCAATGATATTTATATCCTAATTTGGCTTTAATTAATTGGGCAATAACCGGAGCGGCACCCCCTAACTGCTTATGGCCAAACGCATCCGTTGTATCAACCTCTGCTAAAAATTGCTGCGTAGTATCCTTAATGCCTTCTGCCAAAACAATCACACAATAACCATATTTTTTTACTGTCCTATCCACTTGCTGCAAAAATAAGGGCGCATTAAACGTTATTTCTGGAAATAAGATAATATGAGGCGCATCCCCTGTTTTTTTCACAGCCAATCCACTTGCAGCGGCTATCCAGCCTGTATGACGACCCATAACCTCCATAATGAAAACCTTAGTCGAGGTCGCATGCATCGAAGCGACATCTAAACCTGCTTCCAATGTAGAAATGGCGATATATTTTGCGACAGAACCAAAACCAGGACAGTTATCGGTTATAGGGAGATCATTATCGACTGTTTTAGGAATACCAATACAGCTTAATGGATAACCTAATTTTTGGCTTAGCAAATAAACTTTATGCGCTGTGTCTTGTGAGTCTCCGCCCCCATTATAAAAAAAATAACCGATATCATGTGCTTTAAAAACATTTAATAAACGTTCATATTCCGCACGGTTATCCTCTAAGCTTTTTAATTTATAGCGACAAGAGCCAAAAGCTCCCCCTGGGGTATAACGTAATGCCGCTATTGCTTTGTCACTTTCTTTACTAGTATCAATTAAATCTTCGGTTAAAGCACCTATAATGCCATTACAACCTGCATAAACCTTACCAATTTGATTTTTATATTGCCTAGCGGTTTCTATCACACCACAGGCTGTTGCATTAATAACTGCCGTTACACCACCCGATTGCGCATAAAACACATTTTTCTTTGACATCCTGCTTATTCTCCAGGTAACTTAAAGACAAATAATATACTTGAATCTTTTATACTTTTTCTAGACTAGCATGCGACTTCATATTTTAGGTATTTGCGGGACATTCATGGCGGGTATTGCCTTAATAGCCAAGCAAAAAAAAATCGATGTTGTTGGATCTGATACAAACATCTATCCTCCGATGAGTAACTATTTGGCCGAACATAAAATTTCAATATTTGAAGGCTATCATGAAAAAAGTCTATTACCTCATCCTGACTTAGTCATTATGGGGAATGCGATGAAACGTGGGAATCCTTGCGTTGAATATGTACTAAATCAAAATATCCCTTATATCTCCGGACCCCAATGGTTAGCAGAAAATATATTAAATAAATATCACGTTCTAGCCGTTTCAGGAACACATGGGAAAACCACAGTCACTAGTCTACTAAGCTGGATATTGGAATATGCCGACTTAAGTCCTGGATTTTTAATTGGTGGTATCTCTAAAAACTTTGACAGTTCCGCTCGTTTAGGAAAAAAAGAAGATTTTTTTGTAATTGAAGCCGATGAATATGATACCGCTTTCTTTGATAAACGTTCAAAATTTATTCACTATCGCCCCCAAACTTTGATTCTAAATAATCTTGAATTTGATCATGTCGATATTTTTCCAAACTTGGATTCAGTTAAAACTCAATTCTCTCATTTACTGAGAACAGTACCTAGCCAGGGATTAATTATCTGTCCCAAAACTGACAAAAACTTACAAGACGTTATATCGCTTGGATGTTGGACACCAATTGAATACACCGGAAGCTCAAAAAAAGACGGTACTATTTGGCATACTAAGCTATTAAAAGCGGATGGTAGTCAATTTACTATTTACTATAAGAATAAAAACCAAGGTGAAATAAATTGGTCACTCAGCGGAGAGCACAATGTAGCCAACGCCATTATTGCTATAGCCGCTGCGCACCACGTTGGTGTTAATCCAAAAAAAGCAATCACTGCATTGAATCAATTTCAAGGCATCAAACGCCGTTTAGAAATTTATAAAAAAATCAATCGGATAACCCTTTATGATGATTTTGCGCATCATCCTACTGCCATTGCTTCAACCCTTGATGGTCTACGTAAAAGAATTGGCAATGAACGTATCTTAGTTATTTTAGAATCCGGTACGCACACAATGCGTTCTGGCATACATCAAAAAACCTTAGGGCCCTCGTTACAAAAAGCGGACAAGGTATGGTTAATGCGTCCAAAACAAGATTGGGGAATTGAAAGTATATTGCAAACGACATCAATTCCTACTTTTATTTGTGATTCCGTGGCCGATATTATCCAAAAAGTAGCTATAGAAGCCCGACCTTCCGATCATATTGTTATTATGAGTAACAGTGCTTTTGATAATATTCATAAAAGACTGGTCCAGGCTTTAGAAGCATGAAGGACATTGTCGATCATTATCTCGAATCAGCCTTAGCATTAGCCGAAATTCGTCAGGGCTTTTGTGCGCCCAACCCTTGTGTGGGTGCTATTTTAGTAAAAAATAACAAAATAATTGCTAAAGGTTACCACCAAAAATGGGGTTCTCCCCACGCTGAAGTCGATGCAATTAATCAAATTGGCGCGAGTCAAGTTAAAGGTGCTACATTGTATGTAACTCTGCAACCTTGTTGTCATACCACAAAAAAAACACCCCCTTGCACGGATTTAATTATCAAAAGCGGTATCATTAAAGTCGTCTATAGTTTTCAAGATCCTAATCCGGCTGTTACTAACTCCACAGATAAAATATTGCGACACGCAGGCATTGAATGTATTCAACACCCTTTGCCGGCTATCAGTAAGTTTTACACAAGCTATGCGCACTGGTGGAAACATAAAAAACCCTTTACTACCGCAAAATTAGCAATGAGTTTAGATGGAAAAATTGCGGATAAAAATGGAAACCCGATTCGATTGACGGGTGATGAAGCACAAAAGTTTACGCATCAACAGCGTAAAAAAACGGACGCTATTTTAACTACGGCAAAAACAATCGGTTCGGATGATCCCTTGTTAAATAGTCGTTTAGATAATGAGATTGTTAAAAAACCGATCTATATTTTAGATACTCATCTCAACCTATTAACTTCATCAAAAATTTTTAATTCCGCAGAACATATCACTATTTTCCATAGTGCGGACTTAGCCAAGGAATATCAATTAAAAAAACAATGGCCTAGCGCCCGTTTCATTCCTATTAAAACCGATAAAACAGGCCTTAATCTACTCGCTGTGTTAGAGCAAATTGGTTCGGACGGTAAGATTGATTTATGGATAGAGGCCGGAGGACAACTTTTTCAAACTTTTGCTCAAAACGGCTTATTACAGAAGGCTTTTATTTATGTGGCGCCCCTATGGCTAGGAGAAAATGCCCAAACTGCCTTCACTTCTCCAAAACCTCTAAAAAAAGGACTACCAATTGTTACGACCCCTTTAGGCATCGATACTTGTTTTGAGTTTAAATGGAGTGAAAAATAAGCGTATAATAGCTCATAAATCGAAATAATAAATTAAATGATGAAAACATCTGCACTTTCAAGTATCAACCATGCTCTAGAAGATTTGCGTCAAGGAAAAATGATCATTTTATTTGATCATGAAAACCGTGAAAATGAAGGCGATCTAGTCCTTGCTGCAGAGAAAGTAACACCTGGGGCAATAAACTTTATGGCCCAACATGGGCGAGGTTTAATCTGTTTAGCTTTAGTTGAAGAAGATATTAGACGTTTACAAATCCCGATGATGGTAGAAAACTCAACTAACCCTTTTAATACGGCCTTTACGGCGTCTATTGAAGCTGCAAAGGGGGTTACTACTGGAATTTCTGCTGCAGACCGAGCTCATACCATTCAAGTGGCTATTGATTCGCAGAGTGGTCCGGAAGACATCGTTATGCCAGGCCATATTTTTCCATTGCGTGCGCGAAAAGGTGGCGTGCTAGAACGTATGGGACAAACTGAAGGAAGTACTGATTTAACCCGTTTAGCAGGATTAAAATCGGCAGCCGTTATTTGTGAAATCATGAATTCGGATGGAAGTATGGCACGCTTTGCTGACTTAGAGAAATTTGCAAAACAGCATCAACTCAGTTTATTATCGATACGTGATTTGATTCAATACCGCTTACAAACCGAATCTTTAGTCAAAGAAATTGCCTGTATTCGTTTACCCACAGAAGAGTATGGCGATTTAATTATCAAACTCTTTGAAAGCAGTATGGATCAGCAGCATCATTTAGCCGTGATTAAGGAAAAACAAACTTCATCTTTACCCACTTTAGTCCGTATCCATTCAGAATGTTTTACAGGCGATCTGTTTGGTTCAGCTCGCTGTGATTGCGGATGGCAATTCCATGAATCCTTAACGCAAATCAGTCAACAAGGCGGTGTATTGCTTTACTTACGTCAAGAGGGTCGAGGCATTGGTTTGCTAAATAAACTTAAAGCTTATGCGCTACAAGACCAAGGTCTTGACACCGTCGAAGCCAATCAAAAGTTAGGTTTTGGTAGTGATGATCGTAATTATTGGATAGGCGCACAAATTCTACAAAATTTGAAGATACTGAAAATAAAATTACTCACTAATAATCTTCAAAAGGTTATTGACTTAGAACAATACGGAATTGAAGTCGTTGAACGTATTCCATTAATTGCAATACCTAACTCAACCAACCATGCTTATCTAAAAACGAAGCAAATCAAACTCGGACACCTTCTCGACTTATAAAAAGGAGCTTCTATGCAAAAAATAAAAGAGATTATCGCTAAACCCTTACACTTTAACCAACCTACTGATAAGTTTAATATTGCAATCATAGCCAGCCGTTTTAATTCACGTGTCACTGAAGAATTATTAAATGGCGCTTTACAACGATTAAAGGAATTAAATTTTCCTGAACAATGCATTACTCTTATCAGAGTCCCCGGAGCGGTTGAAATCGGCCTTGCTGCACAGCAAATAGCTATTTCAGATGAAAACTGTCTAGCTATTATTTGTTTGGGTGCAGTTATCCGTGGCGAAACCAGTCACTTTGATTATGTTTGCCAACAAGTCAGTTACGCTTGCCAAAAAGTTGCTTTGCAAGAATCTATACCCGTTATTTTTGGGGTATTAACCACTGACAACATAGAACAAGCTTTAGCACGCGCAGATGGAAAACGATGTCATAAAGGGCGTGAGGCAGTCGATGCCGCCATGGAAATGATCTCGGTATTAGAACAAATTGATTCTGAATAACTATCAGGCTTAATATTAAGCAGTTATGACTTAACTGCTTAAATTGTTAATTAGAGGAAATATATTTTTCACGCCGAATAATATCCGTAGGAAAAGCGTAACTTTTAACTAAGAGTGTGAAGACTTCATCTACCATATTAGGATTACCGCATAAATAGACAATATCCTGTTTTGCATTCGGTTTAATTTCATTAAAGGCACTCAAAACATAACCGGTATGCTCATAATCCAAAGCTTCTTTCAATTTAACCCGACTGTAATAAGCATGAAATTCAAACCAGACATTTCTCTTTGCAAATGCAATAAATTCATCACGATATAATAGATCTTCCTGCCTACGTACGCCAAATAATAAGATAACTTTAAAACAAGGGCGTAATTTAAATCGGTATTCCAATTCTGCTAACATCGTCCGGTAGGGTGTAACTCCGGTGCCAGTCGCCACTAAAATATATCGCTCAGGCATCTCATCGCGCAAAATAAGCCGCCCAAAGGGACCTGTCGCAGTTAACCTGTCACCCGGCTTTAATGTAAATAAAAGTTGACTGGCAATTCCTGCAGGAACGTAAGAGGCTGCAAACTCAATCTTATTAGCCGCCTTATGGGTTTTATTGGCGATACTATAGCTCCGACGCAGTATCTTTTCAGCAGTAGGAATATGCAAGGTGATAAATTGGCCCGGAATAAATTCAAAGCTGCCACCTTCTTCATAGCGAAAAGTGAAGTGCTTCACATCCGGAGCAATCTGCTCACTCTTCTCAAGGATTAAATGAAATTCTTTTCGTGACATAATCCGCGTAGTCTAATCAGCTGAATCCATTTCGTCAAAATATTTGTCTAAAGGAGGTAACTGATGTAAAAAAAGAAAATCTAAATTCTACCCTCTTCCTCGTAATGATATAGATGATGGTAGTTCAACAAGTTCTTCTGCCGATTTAGGAGGGAGTTTAATTTCAGGAGTAATCTTTTGATGAATAGCCATATCATCTGTCCAGACTCTAGGCGGCTTAATTTCGTAATTATTCTGAAAAAAAGGTTCAAACATTGTTGCTAACAAAAAGTGAACCATGACTGAAGGATGTAAATCATCCCAGAATAAGTCTTGTTGATTAGGAAAATGTTCTTTTATCGCAAATAATACCGATGCATAAATATCAGCAAGCTGAATTTTTTCATTCAATTTTTCTTCATAAGCTTTTACAGCAGATTGCACCATACAAGTCGTCCAAGCATCATGTTTATCTTCAGATCCAACTAATTGACTTATTCCATCTTTTAATGGATGCCCATCTAGTTTTTTAGTAAGCGCTTTTTTGTCCTCTACTCTATCTAAGTTAAATGTAGTAATACTAGGAAGCCTCATTGAACCTTCTCCATGCTCAACCAACTTTCCATTTTTCACATAGTAGCAAAATAATTCTAATCCATCCTGATTATTTTGATTGACTTCTTTAATGACGATGGCATTTCCTGAAGTTACAGTTGTAGAAATACATTCTTTGTCCTGATTTTTATCTAAATAATAAACAGCACAGCCACTCGTAAATCCATACGCCTCAGGATTTTCATCTATTTCTTTAAAAACGGCTGCTGTATCAAATATTTTTACATCACGTCGTGATTTTCCTTCTTTTTCTTGATAATTTTTAACTAAATTTCTTAATTGTTCATTAAATGTATTACAAGCTTCTTCTGCTTGCTCTCTTTCCTTTTCAGTTTTTTTAGAAAATCGAGGGGTTTTACTAAAATCAGGCAGCGTAAAAACTAGTACATTTTTAGCATAATTTGAATCTTCTTTTTCTTGAGGAGTCGTCAAAATTTCAATTGTTTTAGCAATTCCTTGCACAGCTCTTTCGGCACCTTTTCTATTACAATATCCTAGGGTGACTAGATCATTTGCTCCAGCAAAAATAATACATAAGTCATCTGGATTAAGCTGAGTATTCTTATCTCTTTTTAATTTTTTTGCCTCAGTTTCTATATTAGTTAACACAAGACTTAGAAAAAAACCTTTAATAAAACGAAAGAAATTTAAAAAGCCTCCATAATTATAAGCCGTAGCCCCTCCTTGTGCCCTATTCTCAGACTTGAAGAAACCATGAATGGGTATCAAGTGAGTATTCTCTATAGGAAATTTGATTATGTTGTTAAATGCATAACTCCAAATAAAACCATTGGTAAATTGTTTATGGGGTGATTTATATAAAAAGAGACTTAATGGGATAAAACCGAGTATTTTTTTATCATACATTCCATTTTTACCGCCTGGATCACTTAAACTATCTCCAAGGATATTTTCTCCAGCTATTTCGCTCTTCTTTTCCACGTTGCTAAAAGAGGCTACTTTATGCAAATCAGCATATTTATGTTGGGATATAGGTGTCATAATAAATTTTATTCTTGTTTTTAGTATATGTATTATCTACTTTATAGGTAATATAACTAATTATTAAAGATCTATCAAAGGATAAAAATTAATCAGCTAATTTTTCTTAAAATAATCTTTTGCAATGGCTATATCTTTAGTAATTTGTTGCTTAAGCGCTTCTAAATTATCGAATTTTTTTTCATTGCGTATTTTTTTTAAAAATTCTACTTCAATATACCGACCATAAATATTTTGATCAAAATCAAACAAATGCACCTCGAGTAAATTTTTTGAGCCGCCTAGCGTAGGACGTTTACCAGAATTTGCGACACCTGCTAAAAGCTTTTTTGATAAGCCATAGACATTAACAATAAATACTCCTTGTAAAGGAGGAGTTTGTCGATGTAGTCCGATATTCGCTGTTGGAAAACCAAGTAAATGACCGCGCTGATCGCCATAAATGACTCGGCCACTGAGTCTAAAAGCACGGCCCAGTAATAATTTTGCTAATTTAAAATCTGCTTGCCATACCGCATTTCTTACGCGTGAGCTGCCGATACGCTCATTGTCAAATAATACTGTGGGTGAAGAAAAAACGTTGAATTTATATTCCTTGCCTAACTTCTTTAACAAAGTAAAATCTCCTTGTCGTCCCTTACCAAAACGAAAATCATCTCCGATAATTAAGCCTTTTATACCCAGCTTATCGACTAAAATTTTTTTAACAAACTCCTTTGCACTGCATGCGGCTAAATGTTTGTTAAAGCGTAAACAAAGGACTCGATCGATACCTAAGAATTGTAAACATTTAATTTTTTCACGGAGCCGCATTAGTCGAGCAGGCGCTTTAGATTGATTAAAAAATTCTTGTGGATGAGGCTCAAAAAGAATCACACAAGTAGGCAGGTTAAGTTGTTGACCTAGTTTGATTAATGATTGAATAACTCTTTGATGCCCTTGATGTAAGCCATCAAAGTTACCGATAGTCGCAACACAGCCTTTATGTTTAACCCTTATATTATGGGTATTACAAATAAGTTCTGTCATGACTGAGCTTTTAAATCATGGTAGCGCAAACCACTTACCCATAACGTAGCAATGTAAATAATAATGGCAGAGATGCCTAGAATAAAAATATGTAAAAAGCGTTGCTGCCAACTCCAAGTTATCCAAACTAAAGTAGTGGATGCTGTCCAATATAAAAATAAACTCAATATGCTATTAGCAAATACTAATTGTAATATAAACTTTAGCCAACCGGATTGCCATTGAAAAACGTTACGGGTTTGCAACCCCCAAAACAATAGACCTACATTCAACCAAGCCGATAACGAGCTTGACAAAGCTAACCCGGCATGTTTTAAAGGAAAAATGAATAGCGCATTCAAAATCATATTCGCAATTAGCGCAATAACCCCAATTCGTACGGGTGTTTTTATATTTTGCTGAGCATAAAAAGCAGCTGTTAATATTTTTATGAACATAAATGCCTGCAAACCGATGGAATAAGCTACCACACTCTGTTGAGTCATAAAAACATCATGGATAGTAAATTTTGTATTATAAAAAAGCGTTACAATAAGCGGTCCAGATAAAATCAGCATGGTTAGAGAAGCAGGAATGCCGATTAGTAAATTACAACGTAAACCCCAGTTTAAAGTACTGGCAAAAGATTCGGGTGATTTCGCTGCATGCTGTCGAGAAAGATGCGGCAAAATCACTGTCATTAAAGCCACACCAAACACACCTAACGGAAAGTAAGCCAGTCTATCGGAGTAGTAAAGCCAAGTCACACTACCTGTCACTAAAAAAGAGGCAAAAATAGTATTGAGTAATAAACTGATTTGTCCTATAGAAGAACCGAATAAAGCGGGTAACATCAGTTTTAATACCTTTTGAACACCCGGATCATGCCATTTAAATTTGGGTTTTTGTAATAATTTTAATCGATGTAGAAAAGGTAATTGAAAGCCTAACTGTAGAAATCCTGCTAATAGAACACCCCACGCTTGAGCTTCGACAGGTATTTTAAAAAAATGTGCTACACCAAATGCAGTAATAATTAAAGAAATATTTAATAATGCAGGGGTAAAAGCAGGAACCCAAAACTGTCCATAGCAGTTTAAAGTTGCTCCTACTAAAGCCGTTAAAGAGATCAACATCAAATAAGGGAATGTTATTCTTAGCATTTCTATGGTTAATTGAAAACGGTAAGGATCTAAACCGGGTGCAAATAAACTCACTAAACCTTGACTTCCCAGAACCCCTAGTATACAAATAGCCAACAAAATTAATCCTAATGTCCCTGCAATATAAGCAACAAATTGCTGTACTTCTTCTGGTGAACGGGTTTGTTTATATTCTGATAGCGTGGGAATAAACGCTGTAGAAAAAGATCCTTCAGCAAATAATCCGCGCATAAAATTAGGAATTTTAAACGCAATGTAAAAAGCATCAACGGCTGCTGTAGCCCCAAAAACTCTAGCGGCAACCATATCGCGAACAAAACCTAAAATTCGCGAAATAAATGTCATAAAAGCAACAGCGGAAGTTGATTTAAAAAGTACTTTACTCATCGGTTCTCTAACCACATTTCAACAATTAATTGAGCCGCAATACTATCAATAGATTTTTTTTTCAAAGCTTTATACCCACCCATAGCAAAAAGTCGTGAGCGTGCTTCAACGGTGGTCAGTCTTTCATCAATAGAAAAAACGGGCAATTGAAAACGATTTTTTAATTCCGTTAAAAAATCTCGTGCTAAATACGTAATGGACTGCTCTGTTCCATCCATATTTAATGGAATACCCACAACCAACACATCAGGAGACCAAATCTCCAATAATTGTGCAATTTCTTCCCAAGGGAGATTGCCTTTTTTAACAATTAAACTTGTCAAAGGCTGCGCTAAGGCAGGTGAGGTTTGTCCTACTGCCACACCAATATACTTTGAACCAAAATCAAATCCTATAACCGTCTTAACCTCAGGCATGACCACCCATATAAGCAAGCTTAGTCACATCAACACCTAAATAATGCATAGCCTTTAACCATCGTTCTTCAAAAGGGGTATCAAACAATAGCTTAGGACTTGCAGGCAAAGTTAACCAAAAATTATTAACTATTTCTTGCTCCATTTGACCTGCTATCCAACTTGCATACCCTAATGAGAAAATAAACTTATCAGGTCCTTGTTGTTTAGCAATTGCTAATAAAATATCTTTGGAGGTAGTTACCGATATCTCACTGCTCATTTTAAGACTTGATTGCCATTTTCCTATGGGAGCATGTATTACAAAACCACGTTCCGGATGAACAGGTCCTCCGCATAATATCGGAAAATCTGCCCCCGATAGGGGTACAGCCTTGTCATCGATAACCTGTTGTAATATTTCTGGCAGATTAACTCGCAAAGATTGTAAGGGTTGATTGATAACTATCCCCACAGCCCCTTTTTCAGTATGCTCACAAATATACACCACTGCTCGATTAAAATAGACATCAGTTAGAATGGGCATAGCCACTAAGAAATAATTTGTAAAATAATTTGTTGTATCTATCATTAATCCCTTCTCAACTAAAATCTGATCGCTCATCATAACACTTGCTTTCACTCTGCGGTACGCATTTGTACGAAATAAGCTCTGTCCCTAAGGTAGCGCCTATTCTACCAGCGAAATAGCTATTTTTTTGTAAAAAATGATATGATACTAAGCATTGCTGCGTAAGTATAAGAAATTGTATTTTCGAAAAAGAGGAAACGTATGAGCATTAATTTTCGTGTAGGTTATGGTTATGATGTACACGCTTTTGAAACAGGAGACCATATCACATTAGGAGGAGTCAGAATCCCTCATCAATCAGGACTTAAAGCCCATTCAGATGGTGATGTCGTCATTCATGCTTTAGTTGATGCTTTATTAGGCGCCTGTGGTTTGGGCGATATAGGACACTATTTCCCTGATACAGATAAACGTTGGGAAAATAAAGAAAGCCGAATTTTTTTGAAAAAAACCGTTGAAATGATGGATGAAAAAAATTGGTCCATTACTAATGTCGATATTACTATCATTGCTGAAGCACCTAAACTTAAGGATTACTTTGAAAAAATGCGAATCAATTTAGCAAGAGAAATGCAAATTAAGCCAGATCAGGTCAATGTAAAAGCAACTACGACAGAAAAATTAGGTTTTATTGGTCGCAAAGAAGGAATAGCAGCGACTGCAATCGCTCTACTTCAAAACAGGTAATTTTTTGGTACCGAGAGTGGGACTCGAACCCACACGATGTCACCATCACCGGATTTTGAATCCGGCGCGTCTACCAATTCCGCCATCCCGGCAACGGGGCTCGATTATAACAAAGTATTTTTTTGAATCAATCATTAACATCAATCTGAAAAGCGATAAATATTTCTGCACTTGCAATCAAGATCTCAATCCCTTATTGTTTTCTACAGAGGCTGCAACATAGCTTACTCAAAATGAAGGTTAAATAAAGCGTAAACTTAGGATCAATTAAGAGTAAAATTAACTTAAGGTTTAAATAATTGAGATAAGTCCAAAAAGAGTGGTTTGTTTAAACCGATTTTCAGGAAAATCCGGTTTTACCTCTTAAGTTATAGTTTGCATGCATTAACCTCCTTGATCTTTTAAAAAAAGGTATCGACAATAAGATCTCATGAGTAAGATGACCAAAGAGGTAAATAATGTACAATAATGAAGCAACCATACCGCAAGATGTGTCGCATTCTTTAGTTAATAAAAAACATTTATTTCTCGCTTCTGTTATCTGCATGCTTGCTGCTATGTTTTACATGTATGAGTATACCTTGCAAGTATCTCCTGCTGTTATGACAAATGAACTGATGCGTGATCTAGGCCTTAATGCAGCAAGTTTAGGCACCATGACAGCTTTTTATTTTTATTCGTATACGCCTATGCAATTACCTGCGGGTTTACTTTTTGATCGTTTTGGCCCTCGTCGTTTAATAACTTTAGCGATATTAATATGTGCTATCGGAGCATTTTTTTTTGGCACTACGCCTAACGCTGTCATGGCTTCATTGGGTAGGCTCTTAATGGGTATAGGATCTTCTTTTTCATTTATAGGTGCTTTACTTCTCGTTTCTCGTTGGTTCCCTCTTCAATATTTTGCTTTGCTCACCGGCCTCGTCCAATTAATGAGCTCCGTGGGAGCTATAGTGGGGCAAGTCCCCCTGGTAACGGCTATCAATCATTGGGGGTGGCGATCGACGACTATCGCATTAGCTACGGTGGGCTGTTTACTTGCGTTATTGGTATGGGTAATTGTGCGAGATAGCCCTGAAGCTGTTTCGAAAGGGCGAAAATTCCAATCGCCACCTAAAAAAAGTGAATTAAAAAGGCTACAACAAGTCTGTAGTAACAGGCAAACTTGGTTAACTGCTTTGTATTCTTTTTCTATTTGGGCACCGATTACTGCATTTGCTGCTTTATGGGGCATACCTTTTCTTGTAGCGAGTTATAATCTTACTACAAAAATCGCTTCTGAAGCGAGTGCAATGATATGGCTAGGTATTGGCATAGGCAGTCCTTTAGCAGGCTGGCTTTCTGATAAATTTAATTCACGATCCAAACCACTTAGCCTTTGCGCAATGTTAGGAATAGTCAGCCTTACAATAATTATATATTGCCCTTTCTTACCTTTATCAGGCCTCTATTTAGCTTTATTTGTTTTCGGCCTAGCGGCTTCGGGACAATCCTTAGCCTTCGGAGTGGTCAAGGATAATAATACAGCCTGTGTCGTGGGCACGGCTATTGGGTTTAATAATATGGCTGTTGTGGCGGGGGGGGCTTTATTTCAACCTCTAATAGGCGTTTTGCTTTATCTAAATGGGGGGGATCTTATGCGCCACGGCACTCCTATTTATAGCACTGTAGATTATCAGAAAGCACTTTTTGTATTGCCCCTGTGTTATATGATTGCTTTTTTTGTAAGTCACTTTTTGCTACGCGAAACTTATTGCAAACCGCAATACTCTAATGAAGCCGCTAGAACAATCTAAGTTGTTTTTTATCTGCGTTTTTACTACGTTAAAATCAAATTTTATGACTAAAAATAAAAATAATGACTTACCATCCTATTTAACCAATCAAAAGCCCACTACACGTGCAGCCATCATCTGCATTCTTGCTTCCTGTTTCTATATGTATGAATTCATATTGCAAGTTTCTCCTGCAGTAATGACCTCTCAGCTTATTAATGACTTAGGACTTAATTCGATTACATTAGGAACCATGGCCGCTTTTTATTATTATTCCTATACCCCCATGCAGCTCCCTGCGGGATTTTTATTCGATCGATTTGGTCCTCGACGTTTATTAACAATAGCCATTCTTTCTTGTGCTTTGGGCACGCTATTGTTTGGCTCAAGCAGCCATATAGCAACGGCTTCCACGGGCCGATTTATGATGGGAATGGGTTCAGCCTTTGCATTTATAGGAACTTTAGTTCTAATCTCCCGCTGGTTTCCTGCTCAATATTTTGCTTTCTTGGCAGGCTTAGTCCAGTTAATGAGTAGTATAGGTGCTATAGTAGGTGAAACCCCTTTGACTATTGCCGTCAATCACTGGGGGTGGCGACAAACTATCATTATATTAGGCGTTATAGGTGTCATTTTAGGTTTATTGATCTGGTTAATCGTGCGAGACAGCCCAGAAGTTGTTTCAAAAGGACGTAAATTTCAACCTGCTTCAAAAAAAAGCCTATTAAAAAGCTTTCACCAAGTTGCTGTAAATAGTCAAACATGGTTTGTTGCACTTTATTCCTTTATGGTATGGGCGCCCATCACAGCTTTTGCAGCATTATGGGGAGTTCCTTTCTTGGTTCTCGCCTATGGTATCAGCACGAAAGCTGCGTCTACGGCCTGCACTATGATTTGGCTGGCTATAGGCATAGGATGCCCGTTATTAGGATGGTGGTCAGATAAAGTAAATTTACGTGGTACGCCTTTAAAATTTGCTGCAAGCTTAGGTATAATTGGATTAATACCCGCTATTTATGCCCCCCATCTTCCATTATTTTGGCTTTACGTTTGCTTGTTTTTGTTTGGTCTTGCCGCTTCAGCGCAATCACTCGCATTTGGAGTAGTTAAAGATAACAATCACTCGAGCGTAGTAGGAACAGCTATGGGGATTAATAACATGGCAACCGTTGCGGGTGGGGCTTTATTTCAGCCGATTATTGGTATATTTTTACATGTTAACTGGAACGGAATTTATCATAACGGGGTTCCTTTTTATAGTGTTGAAAACTACCGAAAAGCCTTTATTCTACTGCCTTTTTGCTACCTAATAGCCTTATTAATTGGGAAATTTCTGATAAAAGAAACCCACTGCCAACAACAACCTAATGTCCAGGAGTAAAAGTAGCCGCCGCTGGTTAAAACAGCATTTTAATGACCCTTATGTAAAACGTGCTCAAAAGGAAGGTTTACGCTCACGTTCGGCCTATAAACTCTTGGAGATTCAAGAGAAAACCAAGCTCATTAAATCGGGTATGACTATCGTTGATCTTGGAGCGGCACCGGGGGGTTGGTCTCAAGTGGCTTCTCGGATAGTAGGTGAAGCAGGGAAAGTCTATGCCTTAGATATTTTGCCGATGGAGGCATTGGTGCACGTGGAGTTTCTTCAAGGAGATTTTAGAGAAGAGTCAACTATGCAACAATTCTTGCAACGTATACAATCAACGCCTATAGATCTTGTAATTTCAGATATGGCCCCCAACTTTAGTGGAATGCGGAGTATTGATCAACCTAAATCAATTTATTTAGCGGAATTAGCCTTAGACTTTGCTCAGAAAGTATTAAAGCCAAAAGGTTGTTTTTTAGTAAAAACTTTTCAAGGTGAAGGATTTGAGGCATTTTTAAAAAACTTAAGAAGTTTATTTACAAAGGTGACTATTCGAAAACCCTCTTCTTCTAGAGGAAGCTCTGCAGAGATTTATTTAGTTGCTATGGGTTATCATCATAAAGGGAAATAAATATGGATTTATACACTTTGCACCTAAACAAGTGGCTGTCCAACTCACAATCCTCAGGTAGACTTACATCTTGATTGTGTTTCACGGTAACGCCTTGACAAAAACCCAATTGCTGCGAGTATATTTATTAATAGTTTTTTGGAAGCTTGAGCGTAAAAAGAACTTAAAATAATCGAAACCCACAAAATTTAGTATATAATGCCCTCTTTATGAGAATAATGCGAGGTAGCCTAGCTTGAACGACATGCTGAAAAATCTTTTTTTATGGCTAATTATTGCTGTCATACTTATCTCAGTATTTAATAATCTCGAACCTCGTAATAACGGTGGAGAGCGTTTGACCTATTCTGAATTCTTGAAAGATGTCCAGCAAGGCAACGTGCAGTCTGTAACGATACAAAGCAATCAGGTTATAAAAGGCCAATTAAATAGCGAAAAATCTTTCACTAGCTACATGCCTATTCCTGATCAATATCTACTTCCTGAGCTCTTAAAAAAGAATGTCAATGTAAAAGGAGAGCCCCCTCAACAAGAAAGCTTCTTGATGCGTATTTTTATTAATTGGTTCCCTATGTTACTTCTTATTGGCGTATGGATATTTTTCATGCGACAAATGGGTGGTACGGGAGGAAAGGGAGCTCTCTCATTCGGTCGCAGTCGTGCTCGGTTATTAGGTGAAGATCAAGTTAAGGTTACTTTTGCTGATGTAGCGGGTGCTGAAGAGGCAAAAGAAGAAGTCAGTGAATTAGTCGAATTTTTAAAAGACCCGGCTAAATTTCAAAAATTAGGTGGAAAAATCCCACGTGGCGTCTTATTAATGGGCCCTCCTGGAACGGGTAAGACACTTTTAGCTCGCGCTGTTGCAGGAGAAGCTAAAGTTCCTTTTTTCACGATTTCAGGTTCTGACTTTGTTGAAATGTTTGTAGGTGTAGGTGCATCTCGTGTAAGAGATATGTTTGAACAAGCTAAAAAACAAGCTCCCTGTATCATTTTTATTGATGAGATAGATGCCGTTGGTCGTCATCGCGGTGCTGGTTTAGGCGGCGGACACGACGAACGAGAGCAAACTTTAAATCAGTTATTAGTCGAAATGGATGGTTTTGAAGGTAATGAAGGTGTTATCGTTATGGCGGCTACCAATCGACCCGATGTTTTAGATCCTGCCTTATTACGCCCTGGCCGATTTGATCGGCAAGTTATTGTTGGCCTACCTGATATTCGTGGTAGAGAACAAATTCTAAAAGTTCACCTTAGAAAAATTCCTTATGGAAAAGATGTTAAACCCATTATTATAGCGAGAGGAACGCCTGGTTTTTCAGGTGCAGATTTAGCAAATCTAATTAATGAAGCCGCTTTATTTGCGGCTCGCGAAAATAAGTCCAGTGTCGATATGCTTGATCTAGAAAAGGCTAAAGATAAGGTCATGATGGGTAGTGAAAGGCATTCAATGGTCATGAATGAAAAAGAGAAGAAACTAACCGCTTACCATGAAGCCGGGCATGCCATTGTAGGACGTTTAGTTCCTGATCATGACCCTGTTTATAAGGTAACCATCATTCCACGCGGCAAAGCGTTGGGTGTTACTATGTTCTTACCGGAAGAAGATCGGTATAGCTATACTAAACAACGTTTAGAGAGCCAAATTGCGAGTTTATTTGGTGGGCGTATTGCCGAAAATTTAATTTTTGGCCCAGAGCAAGTCACTACAGGTGCTTCAAATGATATCCAACGAGCTACGGAAATTGCTCGAAATATGATAACAAAATGGGGCTTATCTAAGCGTTTGGGGCCTTTAACTTATAATCAAGAAAATGATGAAGTATTTTTAGGACATCAAATAGCAAAAAATAACAAATTTTCTGAGGATACTGCTCAACTTATTGATGAAGAAAGCCGTAGTATTATTGATCGTAATTACAAGCTTGCAGAAACTTTACTGCAAGAGAATATGGAAAAATTACATTTGATGGCAGAAGCGCTAATAAAATATGAGACTATAGATTCTAGTCAAATTGATGACATTATGGAGGGCAAACCCCCTAGAGAGCCAAAAGATTGGAATAATGGAAGCAAAAAAGGCACACTCTCTTCTTCTGAAAAAAAAACGCCTTCACAAAAAGACTCCACAGTAACGGGAACTGATCCTGCAGCAGATAGCCTGTAATGATCAAACTAAATTCTTGGATTCATCATGGCAAAACTCCGCAAATATTTTGGGACAGATGGTATTCGCGGAAAAGTAGGTGAAAAACCTATTACGCCCGAGTTCGTTTTAAAATTAGGGTGGGCTGTTGGAAAGATTTTAGCTAATGGCCGAAATAAGGTCCTAATTGGTAAAGATACGCGTATTTCAGGTTATATGCTTGAATCAGCTTTAGAGGCTGGTTTATCTGCTGCTGGGGTGGATATTCACCTGTTAGGCCCCATTCCAACTCCCGCTATTGCTTTTCTAACTTCAAACTTAGGTGCACAAGCGGGAATTGTAATTAGCGCGTCACATAATCCTTATTATGACAATGGAATTAAGTTTTTTTCTCATGATGGAACCAAGTTAGAAGATAGTATTGAAATACAAATTGAGACTCATCTTACTCAATCTATTCATACTGTTGATTCTGCTAAACTAGGGAAAGCGATTCGAGTAGAAGATGCCAAAGCTCGCTATGTTAATTTTTGTAAATCTACAATTTCCAAATCTTTTCAGCTAAATGGTCTAAAAATTGTACTCGATTGTGCAAATGGCGCTACTTATCATATTGCACCTTCTTTATTTTCTGAACTAGGTGCAGACTTAATTTTACTAGGCACGCACCCTGATGGCTTAAATATTAATAAAGATTGCGGATCGACCCATTTAAAATACTTGCAACATACTGTTTTATCAAAAAAAGCAGACTTAGGCATTGCATTCGATGGTGATGGTGATCGCGTATTAATGGTTGATAATTTAGGCGAGATCGTAGATGGAGATGAATTACTGTTTTTATTAGCCCAACACGGCGTTAAAAAAGGTTATATTAAGGAGGGGGGCATCGTAGGCACCACAATGAGTAATCTTGGTTTAGAATTAGCAATAAAAGCATTAGGTCTTGATTTTATCCGCACCTCAGTCGGAGATAGATATGTTAATGAAGCATTACAAAAAAGAAATTGGCAATTAGGTGGAGAGTCCTCAGGACACATTATTTCACGTCGACTAACTAAAACAGGGGATGGAATCATTATTGCTTTACAAGTATTAGAGGCTATTCAATCATTAGGTCTATCATTGCATATTGCTAAGAAATCGATGAAAAAATTTCCTCAAATATTAATCAATATTCCAGCAGAAAATCCGACAGCTACGCTGAGCTCACCTAATATAAAAAGAGCTATGAAAGAAGCTGAACTTCAATTAAAGGATCATGGGCGTATATTGCTACGTCCTTCAGGAACAGAATCAGTTGTACGTGTTATGGTAGAAGGCAAAGATCTATCAAGGGTTCAATCTATTGCAAATAAACTAGCCGACACTGTTAGAGCTTCAGTCAGATAATTTGTTTCCTTGACCTTACTTTATTCAACAGTGACTGATTTTGCTAAATTTCGTGGCTGATCAACATCAGTGCCTTTTAAAATCGCCACATGGTAAGCTAAAAGTTGCAATGGAACTGCAAAAACTAGCGGACTAATCATGTTACCTGTTTTAGGGAGCAAAATACTTTTAATATCTGTCTCATTTGTACCTAGTTCCTCTTGCAGAAACAAAATAAGTTGGCCATTACGTGCATAGACCTCTTGGATATTGGATTTAAGTTTTTCTATTAAAGAATTGGAAGGGACTAAAACAACAACGGGCATATTACTATCAACCAAAGCAAGTGGCCCATGCTTTAACTCGCCCGCAGGATAAGCTTCAGCTTGTATATAAGAAATTTCCTTAAGTTTAAGTGCCCCTTCTAATGCGACCGGAAAATGAATTCCTCGAGCAATAAATAAAGCATGTTCTTTCTCGACAAATAATTGAGCTAATTTTTTTATAGCGAAATCTAATTTTAACGATTGTTCTAAAAATTTAGGTAAACTTCTTAATTCAGACAAACAAGCGGCATTTTGTCTCTCATCCCAACCATGTGATAACCCTAAAAAAGAGGTTAATAGTAACAACACTGTTAGTTGAGTTGTAAATGCTTTAGTTGATGCCACACCAATTTCTGGACCCGCTCTCGTTAGTAAGACGAAATCAGACTCGCGTACCATAGTACTACCCGGTACATTACAAATTGTGAGTGTAGCCGCATAATCCTCAGTTTTGGCTTGTCTTAGTGCTTCTAGTGTATCGGCTGTTTCTCCTGATTGAGATAAAGTGATAAATAATGTATTTGAATGAATAATATGAGGACGGTAACGAAATTCACTTGCCACATCGACCTGGCAAGAAATACCGACCCACCGCTCTAACCATTGTGCTGCAATCAATCCTGCATGATAACTGGTACCACATGCAACAATTTGTATCTGCTTAATTCTAGCAAAACGTTGTATAGAATTAGCCCCGAAAATTTCGTCCCAAACATCTGATTGATTGATAAGACGTCCTTCAAGAGCGGCATTGACTGCATTAGGTTGCTCAAAGATTTCCTTTTCCATAAAATGACGATATTTTCCTTTACTTATTACTTCTTCAGGCAAGTTTATAAAGTGATCAGGCCGATGAACTTTCTTATCTTTGTTATAGACGTTGACTGTTTTAACAGTAACTTCGGCAATATCACCTTCTTGTAAATAAATAAACTTCTGAGTCACAGGAAGCACGGCTAAATGATCCGAAGCAATAAAATTTTCATTACATCCGAGTCCTACCATTAAAGGACTGCCTTTACGAGCGGCTATTAAAGAGTATGGATCTTCTTGATTGAGAAAGACTATGGCAAAAGCACCTTCTAAATAGGTAATTGTTTTCTTAACAGCGTCCAAAAAATTATTATTTTTTTTCAGCTCTTGATTCAATAAATGCGCAATGACTTCAGTATCCGTTTCAGACTCAAAAGAATAGCCTGCTTTTATCAGTTTTTTCCTTAAGGACAAGTAATTTTCAATAATGCCATTGTGAACTAAGGCGATATTGTCTGATACATGAGGATGCGCATTAGATTCACTGGGTTTTCCATGAGTCGCCCAACGTGTGTGTGCAATACCCATTGTGCCTGATAATCTTTCAGGTATTATTGCTTTCTCTAGCGCTTCAACTTTACCTACCGTACGTCGACGTTGCAAATGTTGTTCTAAATCTAAAATAGCTATCCCAGCTGAATCATAGCCACGATATTCTAAACGCTTCAAACCCTCAATAAGAATTGGGACTATATTACGCTGTGCTATTCCCGCTACAATTCCACACATACTTCACCTTTGTCATTGCCTAGACTTAAATGGGAAATTTAAGATTCTATCATGATGGTAAAAACGTTTATTATAAATAAAATCTTTTTATCATTTTTTAACTTAACAAGGATCTTAAATGAATGCCAGTATACTCCTAAGGCGAATAGGTCAAGGTATCACTCACATTTTTTTTCCTTATTACTGCATTATTTGTAACGATAAGGCCAATAGAGAACTTGACTTATGCATTGAATGTGAAAAGCGCTTACCCTGGTTAAAAAATACTTGTACTTATTGTGCTGCTTTTTTAATATCAAACCAATCCATTTGCGGTGCTTGCCTTAAAAAACCACTCCCTTTCCATAAACTATACGTGCCTTTTTCCTACACAGAAATAATAAAAAAACTTATTATTGGCCTTAAGTTCCAAAAAAAATTAGTTTACGCACCTATTTTAGGCACTTTATTAGCTGAAAAAATCAACGCTCAATACCAAAATGAGAAACTACCAGATATGCTTATTCCTGTACCTTTACATAAAAAAAGACTCTATGAACGCGGTTTTAATCAAGCTATAGAAATAGCCCGGCCAATTTCTAAAAAATTAAATATACCTATAGAATACAAAAGGTGTAGAAGAGTAGTAAACACGGTCGCACAAAGTAACCTACCTGCAAGCCAGCGTTCTAGTAATGTAAAGAATGCGTTTGTTGCACATAAGCAGCTTGCTTACCGACATATAGCGCTACTCGATGATGTAATAACCACTGGCCATACTCTCACCGAGATAAGTCGCGCTTTATACGATGTGGGTGTAAAAAAAATAGATGTATGGTGTTGTGCCCGCACTTATTTGGACGGAAATTAAACTACCTACTTTCTATTGACTACTTTCATTAGGGGTATTTAGAGCAATCAAGCCTCTTCTTAATACTGCTCTTCACGTTGCTCTCGACCTCGATGGTAGCCACCGCCACCGTTGCCTCCACCTGAACCAGCCATACCGCCACGTCCACCGCTGCTAGTACGCCGTCCACCTGAACCACCGTTACGACGCCCACCACCGCCAGATCCCCCCGCACTAGAATCCGGTGGATTAGCTTCAGAAACTGTAATAGTACGTCTTTCATGAATACTACCATGTAAAGCCTCTATAGCTTCTTTTGCTTCTTCAGGTGTAGACATTTCTACGAAACCAAAGCCCTTGCTACGCCCGCTATGGAAGTCTCGGATAACTTTTACAAAATTCACTGTCCCAAAAGGGGTAAAAAGCTCTCTTAGTCCATCGTCATCGACGCTATAGCTTAAACCACCTACATACAATCTTTTATTCACGCAAAACCTCCAAAAGGCTAAAAATGGCCACTACCAAGATATCAACTGTTTACCGTTTCCTAATCTGGCTATGGCAGAGATAAACTAAACGTCATCATAGTAACACAGGACAACCTCTAGGGTATATATAATAGGATGGCAAAATAGTTAAAATGATTTATTCTAAAAAGCTACGTAACATCCAGGCATTTTTCTCATGAACTTCCATCCGTTCAGAAAGCAAATCCACAGAGACTTGATCATCGGCTTCTTCTGTCTCTGCCAACAATTCTCTCGCTAAGCGAACCATAACTTCATTATCATGCTCTAACTGATTGATCATATTTTTAGCTTTTACTTGGCGTGTCCCAACAACTTCGTTAATTTTGCTTAATTTTGCAAAATCGGCATAGCTTGCAGGCACATGAAATCCCAATGCTCGCACACGCTCTGCGATTGTATCGCCTGCATTCCATAAATCGATATATTGTGCTTCAAATACACTATGTAAAGGTTGAAACATAGGCCCAACGACATTCCAATGAAAATTATGTGTTTTTAAATACAATACTGAATTATTGGCTAATAATTTAATCAAGCCATCCGCTACTTTTTTTCTTTTAGCCTCAGACAGCCCTACGTTAAGCATTTCTTTCATCATAAGTCTCCAATTTAAAATTTATAATACACAAAAGTTTATTTTTAAACCAAAAACCATTAAAACTAAAATTTTTAAAAAACTATATTCGATCAATCATCATCTGAATCTCCGTCATCTTCATCAGATATTAAGTTATTATTCTCACGAATAACATAATTCCTGTGTTGCAAATAGGCATTGCGTTGAAACACATAAGGGTCAAAAGAGGCTTGTTTGATAGCCTGATCAAAATCTAATAGTTGTGCCCGAGCATTAATGAAACTTCCCCAAACTAATCCATTACGCCAAGGTACATCATTAATATAGGGGTAAATCGAAAAAACACCATAATTAATAGGCCAAGAAATTGCATCACGCACCGTACGAGGCCCTAAAATAGGAACTACCAAATAAGCTGAAGAGACATAACCCCATTTAGCCAAAGTTAAACCAAAATCCTGATGATTCGCAGGTAAACCAATTCTACTTGCGACATCGATAAATCCCGCAATCCCTATCGTACTATTTATTAAAAAACGCCATGCATCTGATGTGGCATTATAAAATTCGCCCTGTAATAAATCATTAACCACTGTGGGTATTTGCTCTAAATTGCTAAAAAAATTACCGATGCCTTTAGTAATAGGCCAAGGTAAAATTGCTTTATAGACAGTAGCTACGGGTTTAAAAAAAACTTTGTCTAAAGTTTCATTAAGTTTAAAAGCATGCCGATTGTAATTTTCATAAGGATCATTATTTAAATCACCGTCCGAATTAATAGCTAAAATAGGTGAAGTCACCAATAATAGAAAAAGTCCTAATAATCTGATCATTTCCGATGCCTCATTAATTTGTAATTCTAATTAGAAGAACTTTCACTTAAATACTTTTCAGCATCCAGTGCGGCCATACAACCGGTCCCAGCGGAGGTAATGGCTTGACGGTAAACAGAATCAATCACATCACCACAAGCAAACACTCCTTTCACGCTTGTTACTGTCGCAAAACCCTTTCTACCTCCACGAACTAAAATATAATCATTCTCCATATCTAATTGATTTTTAAATATTTCAGTGTTAGGAGTATGGCCTATAGCTATGAAAACACCATGTATGTCTAATTGGTTAGTTGTGTTTGTTTTAGTATTTGTAATTTTTAGTCCATTGACTCCTTTCTCATCCCCTAAAATACAATCCACTACAGTATCTAATATGAGAGATACCTTTTTAGCCTCTACTTTTACCATTAATTTATCCAACAAAATCTTTTCTGGCCGAAAAAACTTATTTCCCCTATAGATAAGGTAAACATGCTCGGCAATGTTAGCCATATAAAGTGCTTCCTCTACAGCCGTATTACCACCTCCAACAACAGCTACTCTTTGGCCTTTATAAAAAAAACCATCGCAAGTAGCACATGCCGAAACTCCTTTCCCCATAAATTCTTTTTCTGAAGGTAAACCTAAATATTTCGCTGCTGCCCCCGTAGCAATGATCAAAGCATTGCAATAGTAAAGTATTTCGTCATTACCTTCTAAAATAAAAGGATTTTTGGATAAATCAGCTCTCTTTATGTGATCAAAGATAATTTTTCCTCTAAATCGCTCAACATGTTTATGCATGCGCTCCATCAAAACAGGACCTTGCAAACCTTCTATGTCACCGGGCCAATTATCAACATCTGTTGTTGTCATTAATTGACCACCTTTTTGCATACCTGTAATAATGACTGGATCAAGATTTGCTCTTGCTGCATAAAGGGCTGCTGTATACCCTGCAGGCCCTGAACCTAAAATGAGAAGTCGATGTTTACGCACCTTATTCATAAAAACCACTTTATAAGGTAAAAACCCCAGATAATAAAAAAATTGTTATAATTAAAATTTCTAACAAAGTATAACAAAGAACACTATAAATAGTACCTATCTCATCAGTATTAAAAAAAGACTGTTTGCTTATATGCTACCGCCTAAATAAGGAGCCACCTTGAAAAAAAACCGAACCGAAGATTTTTTACAATTAAGTCTTAAGCAGCGCCTACTTGAAGGTCTACTGATTGTGAGTGGCGCCCTTGCTCTTTTTTTATTTTTAGCTTTATGGACTCACCACCCTCCGCCCCATATCAAACCCTCTTTGAACATAGCAGGCCATTGGGGAGACCAACTCGCTCATTTCTTTTTTAATAATTTTGGTTCTTTAGCCTACTTGTTCCCAGCATTATTGCTCTATGGAGGATGGCAGTGTTTTAAAGAGCGTTTTTCCAGCTTATCTTTTAGCTACCCTTTTTTTGCTCTACGTCTATTAGGTTTCATTACTATTTTTGTTGCCGCTTGTGGGCTTGCCGCTTTACATAGCACGCATACTACACCTGGCTACACCCCAGGGGGACAGTTAGGAATGCTTGTTACAAAAAATTTTATTGCTCAGTTTAATGTGGTGGGTAGTACATTATTTTTATTGGCTCTTTTATTAGCCAGTACTACACTTGCAACAGGTTTTTCTTGGTTAAGTATTATCGATAAAATAGGAAGCTATATTGTGATAATACCAGGAAAAATTGTGGAGAAATTTAAAAAAATCACCCTGTATGTCATAAAAAAAAGAGCGGCTGAAAAAATTAAACCCCATGTAAACACCTCGCATAAAGTTGACATAACTCATAATAAACCTTCTTCTCAATTTAACCCTATAATTAATGCCGCTCTATCTAACTCGGAAATTTCCCATCCTCATCCATCTCCTATTCCTCCTACTATTAAAGCTTATTCATCCTCTACGATTTCAGCTTCAAATAAACAACACATGTCTGAACCTTCTTTACCTTCACTAACATTATTAGATCCCGCTGAAAAATTGAATAAAGAAGGCTATACACGTGATGAGTTAGAACAGCTATCACGAGATGTTGAGCTACGTCTAAAAGATTTTGGAATTCAAGTCCAAGTTGTAGCCGTACATCCAGGGCCCGTAGTCACTCGTTTTGAAATGCAACCTGCAGCGGGGATTAAAGTCAGTCGCATCACAGGGCTCGCCAAAGATTTAGCCCGCTCATTATCTGTGATTAGCGTACGTATTGTGGAAGTTATTCCTGGTAAATCAGTTATAGGACTCGAAGTCCCTAACAAACACCGTGAAATTGTTCGACTCAGCGAAGTATTAAGCTCTACGGCTTATCAACACGCGCGATCATCACTTTCTCTTGCACTAGGCAAAGATATAGCAGGCCATCCCGTGATCGTTGATCTAGGTAAAATGCCACACCTTTTGGTTGCTGGAACAACAGGTTCTGGGAAGTCAGTAGGGCTTAATGCTATGCTATTGAGCATCCTTTATAAAGCAACACCTCAGCAAGTTCGACTCATCATGATAGATCCAAAAATGTTAGAGCTCGCTATTTATGAAGGCATTCCGCACCTTTTAGCTCCAGTTGTTACCGATATGAAAGAAGCAGCAAATGCTTTACGTTGGTGTGTCGCAGAAATGGAACGTCGCTATAAATTGATGGCTCATTTAGGCGTACGAAATTTATCAGGATACAACCAAAAAATACAAGACGACAAAAATAAAAAACAACCCCTTAATGATCCTTTTTTGAATCATCAGCAAGATGGCAAAACAGAAACTTTAGAACACCTTCCCTATATTATTGTCTTAATCGATGAATTTGCGGATATGATGATGGTAGTGGGCAAAAAAGTGGAGGAGTTAATTGCACGAATCGCACAAAAAGCGAGGGCTGCGGGTATACATTTGATTCTAGCAACTCAAAGGCCTTCAGTGGATGTTATCACCGGTTTAATCAAAGCAAATATCCCCACACGTATCTCGTTTCAGGTTTCGTCAAAAATAGATTCGCGTACGATTCTTGATCAACAAGGCGCTGAACAGCTATTAGGACATGGTGATATGTTGTATTTAGCTCCTGGAACAGGGGTTCCTATTCGAGTTCATGGTGCTTTTGTAGCCGATCAAGAAGTTCATCATGTTGTCAATTCATTAAAAAAATCGGCTGCACCAGAATATAAACTTGATCTTACGCAAGCTAATCTTAATGAAGGCGGAGATTTAGATTTTTTAGATAATAGCTCTGGTGAAAAAGATGTCTTGTATGATCAAGCTGTCCAAATTGTGATAGAAACTCGACGTGCCTCTATTTCAAGTATTCAACGACGACTTAAAATTGGTTACAACCGCGCAGCTCGCTTAATGGAAGATATGGAAAAAGCGGGCTTAGTTAGTGCTATGGAAAGCAATGGAAATCGAGACATTCTTATCCCTAATCGATTAAATGAATAACTCTTACCACTAGTATCAAGCCCCATCTAAGCACTTATTTGCCCAAAATCAAAAAAATTTTGAAAAAAATTATTAGTTTTAAATTTCTACTAAAAATCTCATAAAAAACTTTTTATTTTTAGTAGAAGAAGATATTTCTATTTTAAAATTTTTTAATTCAAGTAAAAAAAAATTTATACTTAGACAATTAAAAAATAATTCGGTATTATTTTTTAAACTAGTTTTTAACTATTTAAATAATTAAATCGGATATAAAAATAAAAGGCCGCTAATTAAAATAATAATTTTCGGTCCATTAAAAAACAAAAATAATTAATAAATTGTACGGAAGGAACCATTAAAGATTAAAATAAATCCACCGTGCAATTTTTTATTTTTCAATACAGTAAAAATTAATCAATTAATCCCATCTCTTTCACTTCGTCTCTTTCTGCACATAATTCCTTTAGAGTTAATCTAATTTTTTCTTTTCCAAAAGAATTATGCTGAATAGCATTTACTGTATTAAACTGACCATTATCAACCCGACTTGGAAAAGAAAATATTAACCCTTCATCAACTCCATATTGACCCACCGAGCATGAAGCAACAGAAAAAAAATCATCTTTTTTAGTGTTATGTGTTAAGTAATAAATACTACCCACTATGGCATTGGCAGCAGATGCAGCCGATGAGGCCCCTCTTGCTTTAATGACAGCAGCACCTCTTTTCTGCACTATCGGAATAAAGTCATTTTCTAGCCAATGTTTATCTGAGATTACTTCAACGGCTGGTTTATTTGCAATTTTAGCATTATAAAAATCAGGATATTGTGTCGAGGAATGATTTCCCCAAATTGCCATTTGAGTCACTTCTTCAACTGAAACTGCTGCTTTTTTTGCTAATTGTGCGCGAGCACGATTTTCATCCAATAAAGTCATTGCAAAAAAACGATCTTTGGGGATATCTGTAGCATGGTGCATAGCAATCAAGCAATTAGTATTACAGGGATTCCCTACTACAAAAACTTTTACATCTGCAGCGGCATAATCATTAATTGCCTTCCCTTGCGGGGCAAATATACTGCCGTTTATTTTTAACAAGTCAGCGCGTTCCATTCCTTCTTTACGCGGCATCGAACCCACTAAAATAGCCCAATTGATATCCTTCATCGATTCGCTTAATTGACTCGTATAAACGATATTTTTCAATAAAGGAAAAGCACAATCATCAAGCTCCATAGCGGTGCCCTGTAAAACAGGCAGGCTTTTTTCTAACTCTAACAAATGAAGTATAACAGGTTGATCAAAACCAAACATTTGACCTGAAGCAATACGAAATAATAAAGCATAACCTATTTGACCCGCTGCCCCAGTTACGGCTACTTTAATGGGCTTTTTGTTCATATATTGATTCCTAATAAAAAGAATATGTAATTAATTTTTTAAAATTACTTAAAATAATCTAACCAAGGATGGTGTCTATCAGACACAGCCAAAAAATCGGGTGTCTGTAGCGAATATAATCGATTATATTGCAACTCCTGGCCTGTACTATCAATAACCTGACCTCCTGCTTCATTAAGTATGCATTGACCTGCTGCTGTATCCCATTCAAATGTAGGTGAAAAACGTGGATAGATATCGGCTAAACCTTCCGCCACCCAACAAAATTTTAACGCACTTCCACAATACAATAAGTTTAGTTTGGAGAATTGCTTAAAAAATTTTTTAAGCTTTTCCAATCCATGTCGACGACTTATCACTGCAGTAATGATCTGTTCTTCTTTCCAAACTTTGCTATGCATTTTTTTAGGTCGGTTTTGACCTATTTGCTTATAAGCACCAATGCCTTCTCTTGCAAAATAACAAATATTCATGGACGGAACAAATATAACTCCCAAAATTGGCTTAAATTGCTCTATTAATGCAATATTAATAGTAAATTCGCCGTTTCTCTCTAAAAATTCCTTTGTCCCATCCAAAGGATCAATTAGCCAATATTTTTCCCAGTTTTGGCGTTCCTGAAAAGAAATAGGTATAGACTCCTCAGAAATAATAGGTAAAGCGGGTTTTAAACGGCGTAATCCTTGACAAATACAATTATGGGAGGCTAAATCAGCAGTAGTTATTGGGGATTCATCCATTTTATATTCAACAGAAAAATCACCTTGATATATCTTAAGGATCTGGTTCCCAGCGAATTTAGCGAGAGAAACAACTTCATTTAACAAACGATTCATGTGGGCAGTATACAGCTCATTTAGAAAATACGAAAACTTTAGACAGGTTAGATCTACTAAAATGAAAGTTTCAAATTACTTCGTAATAGTTCCAGCAGCAGGCTTAGGTAATCGTATGAAAACTGACCTGCCTAAACAATATATATCCATTAAGGGGAAAAAAATCCTTGAATACACACTAACCACTTTACTGACCTATCCTCAATTTAAAAAATGTGTTGTAGTTATTAATGAAAAAGACACTTATTGGTCAGATCTGCAATTTAACTCATCTCACTTGCTCACAGTATTAGGAGGAGAAGAACGATGTCATTCCGTATTTAATGGTTTAATGGCTCTAAAAACCATTGCAAAAAAAAATGACTGGATATTAGTTCATGACGCCGCTCGTCCACTTTTGCATCAAAGTGATATAGATAAACTTATTATGCATTTAAAGGATCATCCTGTAGGAGGGCTTTTAGGGCATCCGATAAAGAATACTATTAAGCAACTGGATACTCAGCGATTTGAAACATTGGACAGAGAAAAGTTATGGGCAGCATTAACACCTCAAATGTTTCGTTATCATTGGTTGGTTAATGCCATGGGGTCTGCAATTAAAAAAAATCAGTTGCCAACGGATGAAGCGAATGCGATTGAATTATTTGGGGAACGACCTAAAATGATCGAAGGTCGTAAAGATAATATTAAAGTAACTGATAAAGAAGATCTAAATTTACTGGATTATTACCTTTCAATTCGACCCGATCTCTATGACCCTCAAGTTCTTTAACCCTGTCTTTATTGAACTAAACGAGCTTTTTCCAGTAGGTTACGATTATAAAGAATATAATCCAATTGACCAAAATTTCTAGCTATTTTTTCACGGTAAGCTTTTTTTTCTAAATTATTGAGCTGGAATTCATTTTTTCCATTATAGACTCTGATTAATTTAACCAAAATATAATCTCCATTTTCCAAACTAAAACCTTTCATCGTTAACGGAGTAGAAATATTTTTACTTGGAGGAAATAACATAAATGCCATATTGAGTATTTTTCTATTTACTTTATTGCTATGTCGATCTATCTGCCGAATAAATTGCCATTTTAAATTTTTATGATCTAAATTATCAAAAGTAGAAGTATTTTTTTCTAAGTTTTTTAGTAAGTTCTCCCCTAATTTTTTAGCTTCAGATATCGCGTGTTCCTTATTCAAGATTTCTTTAATTTTTTCGCGTACCCTACCAAAAGCCGGTATACCCCCAGGTTGGTATTTTTTGATTCGTAGAACCACAGCTGTATTTGGATCAATGTTAATAACTGGGCTATTATTTCCTTGTAAAACATCCTGGCTGAAAGTAGCAGCAATTATTTTTGAGTTTTTATTCAGTTGCTCATTTCCTCCAGATTTATCAAAAAAAGTTGTTTCACGTATCACTAAACCCATTTTTTTTGCTGCAAACTCTAAAGAGTCAGAGTGAATATAAGTTAAATTAGCTAATTGTTCCCTATTTTCCAAGAATGACTTCTCATCCTTAAGGGAAAGCTGAATATATTCTATACTAGCCCGCTCTGACTGACTAAAATTGTTTTTATTTTTCTGATAATAAGCTAAAAGTTTGGAATTTGGTAACTTAAATTGCTGATGCAAAAATTTTGAATAAGGAATAATTAGGTAGGCAAAATCTCTTTTTTGACGGGTATATTTTACAAAATTATTTATCTCCTGAGGTAAAGCAAACGCACTTAGTATTATTCCTTGCTGAACTTGATTAATAAGCAGTGACTTTTTTATATCAGATAGAAATTCAAGCTTGGAATAATTAATGGCATATAATACATCGTAAAATTTTTGAATAGAAAAATGACCTTCAGATTGAAAGGCTGGAATTTGTAATAAAACAGAATCTATCAAAGCCTGACCAATTCGGTATTTGGATTTTAAAGCGGCTTGAAATAAAATTTGTGTATTTTCCCACTCACGTAAAGTTTGTTGTTTTAATTGTTCAATTCTTTTTTTATTATTGGAAAAACTTTCTCCGTAACGACCCTGAGCTTGCAGAAAAGCACGTCGATACGCTTTATCAAAATCGCTTTGTAATAAGGTTTGGCCTTTAATCTTAGCGATTACCTTATTATTTTTCCCTGCATTAAAAAACTCCAAGTAGCCATGAACACCCCATAAAATAAAAACGATAATTAATAACCCAATTACAGTACTGGTTATCCAGCCTTGAGTTTTATCGCGAATCGATTGCAACATATAAGGGAAATCTAATAAAAGTTTAGCAAATAAAATTTCTACCTTACTCTATAAGGTTTGTTATTCTTTTTAATAACCTTATTTAAAAATTTCTTAAGAAATGGCGGAGTGGACGGGACTCGAACCCGCGACCCCCGGCGTGACAGGCCGGTATTCTAACCAACTGAACTACCACTCCCGCTATATATACTATATGGACCATATGGTGGGTGCTGTAGGGATCGAACCTACGACCCTCGCCTTGTAAGGGCGATGCTCTACCTACTGAGCTAAGCACCCTGTCGAAAGGGACGTCATTCTAAACTTTTTTTCTAAATATTGCTACCCTTTTTGCACAGCATCCTTTAATGCTTTTCCTGCTTTAAAAGCGACAACATTACTTGCTTTAATATGCAAAGATTCTCCAGTCTTAGGATTACGTCCAGTGCGCGCTTTACGATGACGAACACAAAATGTAGCAAATCCCACTAAGCTAACATCTCTTCCCTCACGTAAAGATTGTGTAATAGATTCCAAAATTTTTTCTAAAGTCTTACCGGCAACATTTTTTGGAACTTTTGCTACTTCCATAATAACATCAACTAAATCTGACTTATTCATATACCCTCACAATGTAGAAATTAAGGCCCATTACCTTTTCAATTAAATTTTAAGTATCTTGCTAGGTTAAGTGGAACTGTTTATATCAATAGCTTGAATCCTCTGTCAAGGGAATAAGAATAGTCTAACGAGAATCTGTTCTAGAATTATTGGCTTGATTTTTTTTACTAACTAATTTAGCAGACAAAGTCACTGTTTTTTCATGCTTTTTTCTAGCATTAGATTTAACTGAGATTTTATCTGAATGCTGTAAAGCGATACCAAGCACTTCATCTATCCAACGAACAGGATGAATAACTAATCCTTCTTTAATATTTTTCGGAATTTCCTTGAGATCTCGTTTGTTTTCTTCAGGAATAATAACCTCTCGTATACCCCCGCGATGTGCTGCTAATAATTTTTCTTTTAACCCCCCAATTGGTAACACTTCGCCACGCAATGTTATCTCTCCCGTCATCGCGACATCTGCTCGCACGGGCACTTTAGTAATTGCAGACACTAAAGCAGTACACATACCAATTCCAGCACTAGGTCCATCCTTAGGAGTTGCTCCTTCAGGGACATGGACATGTATATCTTTCTTTTCATAAAAATGAATGGGAATCCCTAATACTTCCGCACGGCTTCTGACGACTGTTAATGCGGCCTGAATAGATTCCTGCATCACTTCGCCCAAATGACCTGTATAACTTGTTTTTCCCTTTCCAGGAACAACAGCCGCTTCGATAGTTAACAAATCACCGCCTACTTCTGTCCATGCTAAACCACTAACTTGACCAATTTGGTCATGTTTCTCAACTAAGCCATAACGATAACGCCTTACACCAAGATATTTTTCTAAGTTGCGACTCGTCACAATAATTGATTTTAAATCAGGTTTACGCGCTATTTCTGTCACCACTTTTCGACAAATTTTAGCAATTTCACGTTCTAGACTACGAACTCCCGCCTCACGCGTATAATAACGAATAATATCTTGCAAAGCAGTGTCTGCTAAAACCAATTCTTTATATTTTGCATTAATTTTTAAACCGTTCTGACTCAGTTGCTTAGGTAATAAATGTTGCTTAGCAATATTAATCTTTTCGTCCTCCGTGTAACCGGGTATGCGAATAACTTCCATACGATCCAATAAAGCAGGAGGAATATTAAGTGTATTTGCCGTTGCAATAAACAGAACTTCTGACAAGTCATAACTTACTTCTAAATAATGATCATCAAACGCATGATTTTGCTCGGGATCCAGCACTTCAAGCAATGCGGCAGCTGGATCCCCTCTAAAGTCCATCGCCATTTTATCGATTTCATCAAGCATAAAGAGAGGATTTTTAACTCCAACTTTTGCCATTTTTTGCATAATTCGACCCGGCATGGATCCAATATAGGTACGCCGATGGCCCCTGATTTCTGCTTCATCACGCACACCGCCTAAAGACATACGTACAAATTCACGGCCTATGGCCTCAGCAATCGATTGTCCTAACGATGTTTTTCCAACACCAGGAGGACCTACTAAGCATAAAATTGGCCCTTTCAATTTCTTAACGCGTTGATGGACTGCTAAAAATTCAATAATTCGCTCTTTGACTTTTTCTAAGCCATAATGTGCTTTTTGTAATACTTTTTGTGCTTTATCTAAATCATAACGAACTTTACTTCGTTTATTCCAAGGAAGTGACAAAACCCAATCTAAATAATTTCGACTTACGGTTGCTTCTGCAGCCATAGGTGACATAGATTTCAATTTATTTAATTCTGAAATTGATTTTTCTTGCACTTCTTTCGGCATTTTTGCCTTTTCAATACGCTTTGCAAGATCGTCAAGCTCATTCGTAACACCTTGAGATTCGCCCAATTCTTTTTGAATCGCTTTCACCTGTTCATTTAAATAATATTCGCGTTGACTTCTTTCCATCTGCTTTTTAACGCGTCCACGAATTCTCTTCTGTATTTGCAGTAAATCAATCTCACCCTCAAGAAAAGCTAATAATCTTTCTAAGCGCTTTTTTAAGGGAAAAGTCTCAAGAATTTCTTGTTTTTCTTGAATTCTAAGTGTCAAATGTGCCGCAATCATATCCGCTAATCGGCCTGGATTATCAATACTCGATAAGGTACTTAAAATCTCTAAAGGAATTTTTTTATTTAATTTAACATATTGCTCAAATTGGCTTAAAATTGTTCGAGTCAAAACCTCAGTTTCTTGATCTGGCTCAACAGGAGGAATACCTACAACCTCAATTTTTGCCGTAATATAATCTTTTTCTTGGAAAAACTCTTTAACTTTACCTCGTTGAGAACCTTCAACTAAGACTTTAACAGTTCCATCTTTTAGTTCTAACAATTGTAAAATAGTCGCAATAGTTCCCACTTGATAAAAACCTTCAATAGTAGGACTGTCTTCGGCAGGGTTCTTTTGTGCTATAAGTAAAACTTTTTTCTCAGTACTGGATTCAGCCATTCCAGCTTCCAATGCTTTAATCGATTGTTTTCGACCTACGAATAAGGGAATCACCATATGTGGATAAACTACGACATCCCGTAAGGGAAGTAGCGGAAGTATCTCTGAAGGATTAGAAGAAGCTGTTGACTCGTCGCCTATTAGTTGCTTTGCCATAAATTCAACCTTTAAAGATTTACTCGCTACCTGCTGCTATTTCTTTATTATCCAATTCAATTTCTTTTTCCTGCTTATAAATCAACAGGGGTTTTACTCCCTTTTCGACAGTACTTGCTTCAATAACGATTTTGTTAACACCCTGCATAGAAGGCAATTCATACATTGTATCTAATAAAACCCTCTCCAAAATTGCACGTAAACCCCTAGCACCAGTTTTACGCCCCAAAGCCTTTCTCGCTACCATTTGTAATGCGTCTTCACGAAACTCTAAATCAACATTGTCCATTTTAAACAATTTAATGTACTGTTTAACTAACGCATTCTTAGGTTCCTTCAAGATTTGAATCAACATTTTTTCATCAAGCTCTTCTAACGTTGCAATAACCGGTAGGCGACCTATTAGCTCAGGAATTATTCCATACTTAATTAAATCTTCTGGTTCAAGCTGATTTAACAAAGTTGTTAAACATTTTTTATCACCTTTACTGTGCACATTAGCAGAAAATCCAATCCCTGTTTTTTCAGTACGCTCACGAATAATTTTTTCTAAACCAGAAAAAGTACCGCCACAGATAAATAAAATATTCGTTGTGTCTATTTGTACTGTTTCTTGATTAGGATGTTTACGCCCACCTTGCAAAGGTACTGAAGCAACCGTACCTTCAAGCAATTTAAGTAATCCTTGCTGAACGCCTTCGCCCGAAACATCTCGAGTAATAGATGGATTCTCAGCGCGGCGACTAATTTTATCAATTTCATCAATATAAATAATTCCTAGCTGTGCCTTTTCAATGTTTCCATTAGCTGCCTGCAATAATTTTTGTAAAATATTCTCAACATCATCACCTACATAACCTGCTTCAGTTAAAGTTGTTGCATCGGCAATAGCAAAAGGCAAGTTAAAAACTCGTGCTAAAGTTTTTGCCAGTAAAGTTTTACCACTTCCGGTGGGACCAATAAGTAATACATTACTCTTACTAAGTTCTGTATCATCTTTAGCATTCAATGGATGAAGGCGAGCCTTTTTAATTAGCTCCAAGCGCTTATAATGGTTATAAGCGGCCACAGATAGTATTTTCTTAGCAAATTCTTGGCCGATAACAAATTCATCAAATACGGCGTGTATCTCTGCTGGTTTAGGGATTAATATACTTCCTTCCTGACGTGGAACTTCTTGTTGAAACTCTTCTTGCAAAATATCACTACATAGTTGTACACATTCATTGCAAATAAAAATAGAAGGCCCGGCAATTAACTTTGGCACTTCATCCTGACTTTTACCGCAAAATGAACAGTGAAGAGGCCCCGAGGTTTTATCGTTTATAGAACTACTCATATTTATTACCCCATCAAACTATTATTCATATATGATATTTATACAAAGGTTTTAAACCTTCCTAATAACTAGCTACTTAATCAACCGATAAATCAGCTAAAGATTCTTTTGTTTTTGCAGTTTTCGTACGCATTGTTAAAACGGCATCAATTAAACCATAATCAATGGCTTGTTGAGCTCCCATAAAATTATCACGATCAGTATCCCGCAAAATTTGCTCAGTTTCTTTTCCTGTATGCTTAGCCATTATGCTGTTAATTCTTTCTCTAATTAACAGCATTTCCCGGGTATGAATCTCAATATCCGTTGCTTGTCCCTGATAGCCACCTAAAGGCTGATGGATCATCATCCGTGCATGAGGTAAACAGTAACGTTTTCCTTTCGTACCACCACATAGTAACAATGCAGCTGCACTGGCCGCCTGACCGATACACATCGTACTTACATCAGGTTTGATAAATTGCATGGTATCGTAAATAGCTAAGCCTGAGGTCACCACACCTCCTGGTGAATTAATATAAAGCGAAATATCTTTATCTGGATTTTCAGATTCTAAAAAAAGCATTTGCGCAATAATTAAGTTAGCCATATGATCTTCAATCGGGCCAACAACAAAGATAATGCGATCCTTTAATAAGCGAGAATAAATATCATAAGCCCTTTCTCCTCGGCCAGTTTGTTCAACGACCATAGGGACTAATAGTGAATTCGTTATTTCCTTTGATGAATTGCGTAAATACATAATTACTCTCTAAAAATAAAAATAAATTTTTTGATTTATACTAAGGTATAACATTTTTATTACTTAAAAAGTTAATACCATTAACTAATTAAACTGTTACTTCCTCAATATTATCTAAATAATTTTTCCCAATAAGATTCATACAATCTGAATACTCAGCTACTTTCTCCGTGTACTCTACTTCTTCTAACAATTTATCAATCGCTTGCTCTTCTAAAACTGAAGAACGAATGCTCATCATCAGGTTATTATCTTTATAGAATTTATCTCGCGCCATTTGGTCAAATTGAAAAGCTCTCGCTAAATTATCAATATGTTGTTTCACTCTCGATTCGTCAACATGTAAATGATGCTTCTCGACAAGCGCGTTAAATAACAACCCTATCGTTACTCGACGATGTGCCAATTTCATTAAATCTACCTTTTTGCTTTCTGATAGAGGCTTTGCCTTATCTTCTTGTTTATGCTGCTTTTGAAAGGCTTGCTCTAAACGCTGAAACTCTTGATTAAGCGCCCCTTTTGGTAACTCATTAATCGCGTACGTAACAACCAGTTTATCGATCACTTGAGCTTTTATTTTTTCACGTAAAACCCTATCTAACTCAATTTGCATATGATCTCTAACTTGAGCCTTCAATGCTTTAAGTGTACCTTCTTTAATATCAAGCCGCTTCGCAAAAGCATCATCTAACTCAGGTAGTTTCGCTCTAGCAACTTTTTTTACTTTTATTGTCACTGAATTAACTTGTTTCGTTTCTTGTGTTTCTTGCTTTTCTGGTAACAAAATTGGAAAGGTGTCCCCTGCTATGCTGTGTAATAGAACAGAAAACTCTTCGGGAGTTTTATCTTTCTCAAGAATCCAGTGTAAATCTCTTTGTGTGTTTTCTTCTTCCTCATAAATAATGTCAAAGCTAACCTTGTCTCCATAATCTGCTTTTTCAGATATTTCAATCCATTCAACATACTGCTTACGCATCTGTTCCAACACAATAGCAATATCTCCCTCGGTTATGTTAACTTCAAGCCTCTCTAGCTTCATCCCTTTCAAAGTAGGCGCTTCTACATGAGGGAAAATTTCAAAGCTTGCTGTATAAGTAAGATCTGTACCCGGCTCAGCTTTTATGCTATCAATATGGGGGTGACGGACTGGATTTAAAGTCTTTTGCTTTAAAGCATTCAATAAACTAATTTGTAAAGACTTTTCTATAACCTCTTGCCATATACTATTCCCGTAAAGTTTCTCAATATGGCTTAGGGGCACCTTTCCGGGTCGAAACCCATCCAAACGAGCCTTTTTAGCCAGCTCGAGAAGATGCTGCTTCTTTCTCTCATCTAATTGACTGATAGGCACTGTGACATTTAAACGTCGAGTAAAATTATCGACTCTCTCTACCGAAACTTGCATTTCATTCATAAATTTTAAAGCTCTTATCGTTGTAAGTCCATATCTATAAAGAGGACCATGCTGGTGCGAAAGGAGAGACTCGAACTCTCAAGGGTTTTAACCCACTGGAACCTAAATCCAGCGCGTCTACCAATTTCGCCACTTTCGCAAAGGTCGTTAATTATACAGGCATCTTATCATGAAAAAATCAATCTAGTGAATTTGCCAGCCAACTCGCTGCCTGCTTGGCAAAATAGGTCAATATACCATCAGCTCCTGCTCGTTTCATACCCAAAAGCCCTTCTAAAATACTTTCACGTTCACTTAGATATCCCTGCATAATCGCTGCTTTTAGCATCGTATATTCACCGCTTACTTGATAAACAAAAGTAGGTATTCCAAATTGCTTTTTAATACGGTAAAGGATATCTAAATAGGGCATACCTGGCTTCACCATAACGATATCCGCCCCTTCGGAAAGATCCAATGCTACCTCTTGTAAAGCCTCATTGCTATTCGCAGGATCCATTTGGTAGGTTTTTTTGTTCGCATCTTTCAATTGTCCAGTGGTCCCTATTGCGTTGCGAAAAGGTCCGTAAAAACAAGAGGCATATTTGGCCGAGTAGGCGATAATTTGGGTATTTCGATAACCCATTTCCTCTAGAGCCTTACGAATCCAACCAATTCTACCGTCCATCATATCAGAAGGAGCAATTGCATCCACTCCTGCTTCGGCATAGCAAAGCGCCTGTTTAACCAAGATCTCTATCGACTCATCATTTAAAATCATACCTTCTTTAGATAAAAGCCCATCATGGCCATGTGGCGTGTAAGGGTCAAGCGCAATATCGGTAATGATTCCCATATCAGGAAAATTTCCCTTTAATTTTCTTATTGCATAAGGGACTAGTCCTTCAGGATTATAAGCTTCACAGGCATCCCAAGTCTTATCTTCTATAGGTATAACTGGAAATAAAGCAATAGCTGGAATCCCTAATTGTTGTAAAACAGCCATTTCATCCAATAAATAATCTAAAGTAAATCGCTCAACTCCTGGCATAGCGGCTATCTTTTGCCTTTGATTCTCACCAGGAAGAAGAAATAATGGATAAATTAAATCATCACAGCTAAGTCTCGTTTCTCGTATTAAGCGCCGACTAAAATGACTCTCTCTTAAACGACGTAAGCGCGTATGAGGAAATTGGCGCATGGAAAAACCTACCTATTCTAATTGTTTGAAACATATGCAAAAAATCAGCTTTTGACAAATTGCTCCGTTGTAGACTTATAGTGCTCATTAATTTAGGTGAACTCCTCCCCCCTCGTCCAGCCCGCGCTAAGTATCTTTTATATACTCGTTTCGGGTAGATCCAGATAATCCAGGTAGTTTCGCTTTAGCAAAAGCAACTTATATTTTACATTCAAGGATATTTTAACTTAAAAAATGACATATTCAAAACAATCAATAACTCAATACCCTACTTGTATTATTTGATTTGTTTTTGTTAGAATTACTAGCTTTCTTTAATTTAAAGAGTATTATTTGCATTTTGAAAGCTTCGGAGCTTACCAGTCATGAAAACGTTGATGGCCAAACCTGGTCTTATTGAACAAAAATGGTATTTAATTGATGCCTCAGGTAAAACCTTAGGAAAACTAGCTACTAAAATCGCCCATATTCTGCGTGGAAAACATAAACCAGAGTTTACACCACACGTTGACACTGGGGATTATATAGTTATCATTAATGCTGAAAAAATAACTGTAACCGGCTCGAAATCAAAACATAAGCTCTATGAGCACTATACAGGTTACCCTGGCGGGTTAAAATCAATTTCGTTTGAAAAATTACAAAAAAGATTTCCTACTCGAATTATTGAAAAAGCAGTTAAAGGCATGCTGCCTAAAAATCCTTTAGGTTATGCTATGATAAATAAACTTAAAGTCTATGCGGGCCCTTCACACCCTCACAGCGCTCAAAATCCTCAACCAACTCGCATTGAATAGGTTATATAATTATGGCAATAGAACAAATTTATGGCACAGGTCGTCGTAAAACAGCGACTGCAAGGGTCCATCTTAGAAAAGGGACAGGTATTATTTCAGTAAATGGTCGCACTTTAGAAAACTATTTTGGCCGTAAAACTGCTCAAATGGTTGTTAACCAGCCACTTGAGGTTGTCGACCAGATAGATCGATTTGATATTCTAGTAACAGTTTCGGGCGGGGG
>Ga0222713_10000406_pt1 | contig 48482 bp, 45 predicted proteins | sample C33_649DmetaG_FD_165061 | JGI IMG/M metagenome (GOLD analysis project Ga0222713, IMG submission 165061) | Estuarine water microbial communities from San Francisco Bay, California, United States - C33_649D | ecosystem: Environmental > Aquatic > Marine > Unclassified | place: USA: California...
GATCGGCTAGGGCTACTTGAGCTTCGAGAAATCCTTGTTCCGCCGAACGACGAATCCACGAAGCAGCTAATTGATTGGTCTCCTCAACACCTGGAGTCGTCAGATACTGCAACCCTAAAGCATATTGGGCAAAAGCATCGCCTTGATCCGCTTGTGCTTTAAGGGAGTCACGGTACACATAAGGCGTCTGTGCATTGAGGGAAGAGACGAAAACGAGAGTGGTGATCACGAAGGGGAGGATTTTTTTCACGGAGGGCCTCTTTTTTATCATGCCTTAAGGTTACCCGAGTAAGGGCAGCATTCTAAACCGGTGTTACCGACTTGCGCTTACCCGGAGAGAGCGCTCGCCGCTGGGCCCTTCCCACTCTTGCAATCAGGTTGGCTCGCAAGTCTTCGGGTGCGACCACTTCGTCAAGATGAAGTTCGGAAGCCAGCTTTAAGAGATCGACGTCTTCTCGGTATTCTTTTTGAAGCGCCGCGACGTAATCAGCCCGCTCGGCTTCGGGCTTCTCTTGAATTTTATTAAAATAGACGGCATTCACGGCTGCCTCGGCACCCATCACCGCGATGGAAGCGGTGGGCAGTGCCAACGTTGCGTCCGGATCAAAACCCGGGCCGCTCATGGCGTAGAGACCCGCCCCGTAAGCCTTGCGAACAATGACGCAGAACCGAGGGGTGGTGCAACTCGACATGGCGCTGATCATTTTAGCTCCGTGACGAATGATGCCCTGCTTTTCTACCGCCGATCCAATCATGAAACCGGGAACGTCCGATAAGAAAATAAGAGGGATCCCAAACGCATCGCACAAATTAATAAACCGTGTCGCTTTGTCCGCAGAGTCGACAAACAACACACCCCCCTTGACGCGCGGTTGGTTGGCGACAATCCCTACGGGCGATCCATTAAGACGAGCCAGACCTGTAATCAATTCGGGCGCAAAGAGTTTTTTGATTTCGAGAAAGGAGTCCTGATCGATGAGGCCTTTAATGAAGTCGTACATCTGGAAAGGAGAATTAATATCGTCCGGAACGATTTTCTCAATGGGCACTTTGAGGGCTTGGGGTTCTTGGGCGGCAACCGTGGGCAGTGCGGCCTCGCAGTGCTGGGGGAAATAGCTCAAATACCGTTGGCAGAGCGCGATGGCTTCCTCTTCGTTGGCGCAGAGGAAGTCGCCACATCCGCTGATCGAACAATGCATCTTGGCGCCGCCGAGATCTTCGAGAGAGATCTTTTCTCCAATGACCGACTCGGCCATACGCGGACTGCCGAGATACATCGAGGCATTTCCCTCGACCATCAGGACGACGTCGCAGAAAGCAGGAATGTACGCCCCGCCGGCCGCGCTGGGTCCGAACAAAAGACAAATTTGGGGAACCAGTCCCGAGAGTGCCACTTCATGATGAAAAATCGTTCCGGCATGACGACGACCGGGAAACATGTCGATTTGATCCGTAATGCGAGCCCCCGCACTATCGACTAAATACAACATGGGGATGCGTTGACGAAGCGCAACTTCTTGAATGCGAATGATTTTTTCAACGGTTCGAGCGCCCCAAGATCCCGCTTTGACCGTACTATCGTTGGCCATCAAGGCCACCGCCCGGCCGGCGACGAGCGCCGTTCCCGTGATCACTCCATCACTCGGAAGCGCAGGGGTCACGGCATTCGCGAGCAGTCCGTCTTCAATGAAGGATTCTGCGTCCACGAGGCGGGCAATACGCTCACGGGCAAAGAGCTTACCTTGAGCAGTATTTTTGGCATGATCCTTCTCGGATCCCCCTTTTAAAACGCGGTCTTTAATTTTTTTAAAGTCATCAGCCTGCATGGGATTCCTAAAAGATTTGCAAAGATCTTCTAGGTTATCGAGTAACCCCACGGTTCGACTAGAGGAGAAATGAACTTCAGCACTAGAAGGGTTAAACTAGGGGACTTAGCCGAGTCCCGAAGGAGCCGTTTTGAATCCAGAGCCGAATGAACCCATCTGGACCCCTTCGTTTATTCTTATTTGGTGCTTTGCGCTGCTTACTTTTTTTTCTGCGTTTCAACTTTTTCCTACCGCCCCGCTTCGTCTTCAGGAATTAGGTTCCTCCCTGGCAGAGAGCGGTCGCTTTCTCGCGGTCTTTACCCTCGGCTCTTCCGTCGGCGCGTTATTTACCGGTGCCATCGGTGATCGCATCGGCCATCGACGCATGATGATTTTTTCGTCCTTAGTTTTTATGGGGATCTCCGGTATTTATGGATTCACCACGTCTTTGGTGACCTTCTATGCTTTGGCTCCGTTCCATGGCGTGGTGTGGTCGGGCATTCTGACTTCCGCTTCGGCGAAAGCCGGGGGGATCATTCCTGAATCTCGACGGACCCAAGGGTTTGCCCTCTACGGACTCGCGGGACCCATGGGGGTCATCCTAGGTCCCACCGTTGGCGTCACGATCTATCAGTCCGGGGGATGGAGGATGGAGTGTCTGGGTCTCGTCCTTTGCTTTGGAGCGCTGTCCTGTTTGGGACTCCTCATTCCTAAAGATCCTCCCTCGGTGGATCGTCACGCTTCGCATCTCCAAAAACCTAATCGCCTGATTCTCGAACTCTCGTCCTTACTCTTTGTTCAAGCGATTGCGTACGGCGCCATGAACAGCTATTCCGCTCAGGAGGGTCTTGGACTTCAACTCCGTTGGCCGGCGGCCGGATTAGCATCGATGGGACTTGGAATGGTGATCATGCGCATCGCGGTCGGGATCACCGGACTGGGATCACAACCCATTACTCACCTGCCCCGCATGACCGCCCTTGCGACGCTCGGATTGGTGGTTCTTTCCCTTCCTTACGGAGGTCTCGAGCGTTTAGTCATGGCCGGTCTGCTTTTTGGTGCCGGCTATTCCATGGTCTTCACGCTCCTCAACACGGCACTCTTAGATACGGTACCCGAGGAGAGTCGGGGGACCGCCTTTGGAACCTTTATGTTTGCTTTTGACGCCGGCATTGGACTTGGTTCATGGTTTTTGGGCTACCTCATTGGAACGTATTCGTACCAATTGGGTTGGAGTGTGGGCGCTGTCTTTATGACCCTTGGAATTCCGCTGGCGTATCATATCCGACGTCAGCGACTCGCACTCTCGCCGTAATTATTTTCGGCGATGAACTTTTGCGCCCGTATGACTCGCTTGATCGAGCGGCTTAATGATCATCTCGTCGATATTGACATGCTCAGGAAGGGTGAGTAACCATTGCACGCACGTGGCAATGTCCTGACCCGTAAGAGGGGTCATCCCTTGATAGACTTTTTGGGCTCGGGATTTATCTTTGAATCGAACCACGGAAAAATTGGTTTCCACCATGCCCGGATCGAGACTCGTAACGCGAATATTGTGACCACAGAGTTCTAGACGAAGGGTTTGCATCAGTGCGTTGACGCCGTGCTTGGTGGCACAGTAGGTTCCGCCCCCTTCATAGACGGCATGACCGGCGGTGGAACCAATTGCCATGACATAACCCCAGCCGCTTTTCTTCAGGTGAGGGAGCGTTGCACGAAGGGTTTTGACTAGACCTTCGACATTCGTCCGAACCATTTCTTCTAATTCATCATCCGTGATGGTTTCAATGGGCTCTAGGCCCCGTGCCAGGCCCGCACAAGCCAAAACCACATTCAAGGACCCTAGGGATTTAAGCCCGAAAGCGGTGAAGGCTTTCACGCTCGCGGTACTTTGAACATCCACCGTCTTAGCGACGATTTTTCCGGACGCTTTTTTGGAAAGTTCTTTTTGTAATTTTTTTAACTTGTCAGCGCTTCGTGCCCCCAAGACCAATGAATGACCTAAGGGAGCCAACGCCCGAGCGCAGGCTTCTCCCATACCGGAGGAAGCGCCGGTAATGAGAATGTTGAGTTTGGCGGGGCGTCTCATGAGCCGCGAAGAAACGAAGTCGGCGAGGTATAGGTTAGTTTTTGTTCTTGGGCAACGGGTTCACACGTCAGATGTCCTTCGTGCGTATTCAATCCGAGAAGAAACCCCGGGTCATCGGTGAGCGCTTTTTTCCAACCGGCATTCGCCAACTTCAGCGCATAAGGCAGCGTCGCATTCGTCAGAGCAATCGTACTGGTTCGAGGGACGGCCCCGGGCATATTGGCCACGGAATAATGAAGGACGTCCTCCACCACATACACCGGGTCCGCATGGGTGGTCGCATGGGTGGTTTCGACACAGCCGCCTTGATCCACCGCTACGTCCACGATGACCGAACCTTTTTTCATGAGTTTCAACATGGCCCGGGTGATCAATTTGGGAGCCGAAGCCCCCGGCACCAACACGGCGCCAATGACGAGATCCGCCGAGGGCAACGTTTCTTCAATATGAGCTTGGCTACTCCAAAGCGTTTCAATGGACGAGCCAAAAATATCATCAAGATATCGAAGTTGAGGCAAGCTGCGATCGAGAACCGTCACGCGCGCTCCCATGCCCACCGCAATCTTAATGGCATTGATACCCACGACGCCACCCCCCAAAACGAGCACGTGCGCAGGCGGCACCCCCGGGACCCCGCCGAGCAACATACCTCGGCCTCCCATGGTTTTCTGAAGATATTGGGCACCCACTTGGACGGACATTCGGCCGGCCACTTCGGACATCGGCGTCAACAAGGGTAAACGATGGTCTCGATCCGTGATGGTTTCATAGGCAATGGCCGTGACTTTGGACTTTAGGAGCCCTTGGGTTTGCTCTGAATCCGGTGCGAGATGCAGATAGGTGAATAAGACTTGACCCTGTTTTAATTTTTTAATTTCACCGGCTTGAGGTTCTTTCACTTTGATGATCATCTCGGCTTGATCAAAGACTTCATCCGCCGTCGCAAGGAGATGGGCACCGGCTTGGCTATATTCGGAGTCTAAAAATCCCGAGCCTTCGCCGGCTGTTTTTTGGAGATAAACCTCATGCCCCGAGGCCACCAGCGCTTTGGCGCCGGCCGGGGTTAACCCCACACGGTTTTCATTATTTTTGATTTCTTTGGGGCATCCAATGCGCATAGATTCGCCTTCACGTTCAACCTCTATTCTACTAGTTTTTGGACAGTCTTTCTTATTCCAAGTACAACGGTGGGGCTTCTGTATAAACTACAAGGGTGCAAATAGAATTCGTGGAGGATGTGTGATCGGTTTTTCGCTTTCGGATGAACAAAAACAGTTACAAGCGGACGCTCATGCCTTTGCGGTCGAGGTCATGCGTCCCGTTTCACGGCACTACGATCTCACCGGAGAATGGGCCGTCCCGGTCTATCAAAAAGCATGGGAAGCCGGCTATCTCCAATCCCTCGTCCCCAAAGCCTACGGAGGCCCAGGTAAAAGCCAACTCGACGAAGCCATTGTATGTGAGGAACTCGCGTGGGGCTGTGCCGGTCTCTACACTTCCATCATGGCCAACGGTTTAGCCATCACGCCGATCCTGATTGCCGGATCGGATCAGCAAAAGAAAACGTGGTTATCTAAATTAGTGGAAGCGCCTTTGTTCGCCGCCTTCTCGCTTTCGGAACCCAATGCGGGATCCGATGCAGGAGGCATGACCTGTCGCGCCGAGAAAAAAGGGGATGTCTACGTCATCAACGGAACGAAGTGTTACTGCACCAACGGCGGCTATGCCGATTTCTACACCCTCTTTTGTTCCACCGATCCCTCTCGGGGCGCTCGAGGTTCAAGTGCCCTCATCGTCCCTCGCAGTACCCCCGGCCTCACCGTGGGAAAGGCCTTAGACAAAATGGGGCAACGGGCCTCCAATCAAATCGAACTGCATTTTGAAAACGCCGAAGTCCCCGTTGCGAATCTTTTAGGCAAAGAAGGCATGGGCTTCATTATTGCGATGAAAACGCTCGATCAAACCCGCGCCGCCGTTGCCGCCGGCGGCGTCGGCGTGGCCCGGGCGGCCTATGAAATTGCGCTCGACTATGCCAAGACTCGGATCCAATTTGGAAGTCCCATCATTATGAACCAAGGCGTCAGCTTTATGCTGGCGGATATGGCGGTAAAAATTGAGGCGAGCCGCCTTCTGACCTATCAAGCGGCGTGGATGACGGATCATCAAATTAAGAATTCAAAACAAAGTGCTATTTCAAAAACCTTTGCAACGGATACCGCCATGGAAGTGGCCACCGATGCCGTTCAAATTTTGGGGGGTAATGGATATAGTCGCGAGTTCTTGGTCGAGAAATTTATGCGCGATGCCAAACTGCTCCAAATTTACGAAGGGACCAATCAGATTCAGCGACTCGTCATTGCTAAAGAGATTCAACAGGGTAATTAGCGGAGCATAACCATGGGTCTCTGTCGGCTCTGTCAAGAAAAAGCGGGTTTCTTTCGAAGTGAACACCCCGCATGCGTGGAAAAGCAAAAGAATGCCGATGCCGTATTGCGCGATTTGTTTTTCAAACACAAAGACGATCCACGGCCCATTTTAGGAGAGGCTCAAAAGATTGCGGACGAGGGCTTCATCGCCAATCTCCAGTCCTATAAGACAGACCTGTTCTCGAGCATGGTGCATGAAGCCCTCGAGACCGACGGTTTGACCGAAGCCGAAGAAGCCAAACTCGATAACCTTTTGGGGTATCTAGAACTCACGCCGGAGGACTGCAAAGACGCTTTTATAAAAAAAGGTCAAGGAATCGTCATACGCGAAATCCTGTCCGGACGCCTACCCGAACGCAGTGGGATCAATTTTGGAACCCCTGTGATTTTGGGAAAAGAAGAACAAATTATTTGGGCCTGGTCGGGGGTTGCGTTCTATGAAATGCGTGAACATAAATCCTTTGAGGGAGGCAGCCAAGGGGTCAGTCTTCGAATCGCCAAAGGGGTGTATTACCGTATAGGCTCTTTCAAGGGACACCCGGTGGTTACCACTCGACAAACGCACGTGGGTGAGGGAGCTCTGATTTTCACCAATAAGCATTTGTTTTGGGTGGGAGACGGAACGACGAAATCGCTCAAAATGGCTTGGAAGAAATTAATTGCGGTTCAAGGATATTCCGACGGCATTGGTCTTCAAGCCGAAGGGGCGCGAATGAAACCGATGACCTTCTCCTTTGGATCGGAGGACGGCTGGTTTGCTAAAAACCTAGCCGAGAATATTCCCCGTTTAGCAGACTAGACTCCATGGACGATCGATGAGCCCCACTGCCCTCGTCTGCGCCTATTCCTCGATTGGGACCGTGGCCCTCCAAAGTGTTTTAGATGCCGGGATCACCGTCAAGGCGCTCTATACGTACGAGCCCGCGGCAGACGATCATTGGTTTACACCGCCCGAAGTGCTCGCTCGGGCTCAGGGGATTCCTGTTTACAAAATCCCTGATTTTAATGAAGACGACAATTTTCAACGCTGTCAGGACCTTCAGCCGGATCTTCTGTTTAGTTTTTATTTTCGAGAGATGATTCAGAGTCGATTTTTATCACTACCGAAACTCGGTGCCTTCAATCTTCACGGCAGTCTCCTTCCACGCTACCGCGGAAGGGCTCCCATTAACTGGGTCTTAGCCAAGGGCGAAGTGGAAACAGGTTTAACCCTACATTGCATGACGGAAAAACCGGATGACGGCGATGTGGTGGCCCAAGTGAAAATTCCTCTCGCCTGGAATGAAACCCCGCTCACTCTCTCCGAGAAAATGACGCAGGCAGCCCCTCCTTTGCTCCGCTCGGTCTTGCCACGGATTACTGCAGGACAGCCCCCGCGACAACGGCAATCAGACCTCGGTCCTTCGTCTTATTTTGGTCGACGACGTCCCGAGGATAGTGAACTCCGCTTTTCCATGACTGCGCAGCAGGCCTTCAACGAAATCCGGGCGGTGGCGGAACCTTGGCCCACCGCTTTTATAAAAGAAAAGGGGCGTACACTTTATATTCCTTGGGCGATACCCAGTAGCCATTCCTGTCCGGTCGGTCATTATCGAATCCACGAGGGGACTTGTCTGTTGGGCTTTCGCGAGGGCGCTTTGGCCCTCCATCGGCTTCGCTTAGACCCAGAAAAAACATCGGTTGACCCTCAAAAACACACAGAATGGATGGATCTTCTTGGGATTCCATCGGCCTAGCGATATCTTAAGTTCTTGCTTGATAAGGAGTGCTATGAAATTCAGAACGGGTTTAGTGGTTTCAATACTCATGTCCCTCTCTTTGGTGGCCCAAACGCCGCCGTACAAGGTGGAACCCAACGTAGCTCGAATGAAAAAAGATCTCTATTATCTTGCCGGCCCTGAATGCATGGGGCGAGGCACGGGTGAAGTGGGCCAAACCGTGGCCGCCGCCTATATTGCCAAAGAATTTAAAGCCGCAGGGCTTGAGATGATCAAGGGCAATAGCATGAACGGTTATCTTTTTTCCTATCCGCTCAAGAAAACCACCGTCAATCCCTCCAAAATGAAAATGACCCTGGGAGCACTGTCGCTCAATTCGGGGAGTGATTACGAAACCATGGCCACGACTAACTTTGAAGGAGAACTCGTTCGCATGAACACCTCGGATCTCTCTAAGGTTGGGGATCTCAAGGGCAAAATGGTGTTGATGATTTTAGGCAGCGAGAACCCGATGCAGGCCATGCAAAGCGCCTCGCGCCCGCTCATGCAAGCAGGGGCCGTCGGCATTCTTTATGGATGGTCGAACTTTGGCCCGGATCAAAAAAAATTAATGGGGATGCTCAAATCTCAAGGGGGAGGTCCTCGCTTGTCCATCCCCAACGCCACGGGCCCCGCCCGCCCAGGTCGAACGCCTCGGTTCACGGCATGGCTCACCGAAGAAGGTCTCCAAAAGATTGAAGGCGCTTTCAGCGAAGGGCTCAAAGTTTCTTTTCAAGCAGGCACCAACGAAGAAATGATTACTGCCACCAACGTCGTAGGCGTCATTCCCGGGACGGATCCTGTGCTCAAAAATGAATACGTGGTCATCTCCGCCCATCACGATCACTTAGGCGGAACCAAAGAGGATTACTATCCCGGAGCCGATGATGACGCATCCGGAACCACCGGTCTGATGGAGTTAGCTCGACAATTGCGTGCGACGAAAAACAAGAGAAGTATTTTGTTTCTCTCTGTTTCGGGTGAAGAAAAAGGACTTCTAGGATCCGAATCCTTTCTACTCAATCCTCCCATCCCCATCAATCAGATGGTGGCCAACGTGAATATCGATATGATTGGCCGCATGGAAACGACCCGGGTGGATGTCGCGCCGGCGCGCGTTGAGAAAGGAGTCAGCGAACTCACGCAATACGCGCGGGAAATTGCCGCCTCCATGGGCATTAACCTCACCGCTGAAGCCGATAAATATTGGTTGCGCTCCGACCACTACAACTTCTTTAAACGAGGTATCCCTGCCCTGTTCTTCTTTGACGGTATGGGCGATGTGTTGGATTACCACCAGAAGACCGATACGGCGGATAAGATCAATTACGAAAAGATTGCGCTGATCGTCAAGATGACCTATGGGCTGTTACGAACCACCGCGAATGCCGACAAAGCCCCTCGGATTTTAGAAAAGAGCGAATACGAATCCTGGACGTGGGCGACCCCCCCAACAGGAGCAGGTCAGTAACCTCGAACTCTTGCCTCAGTCGTGTTGATGAGGATGGGAATGGAGATGGGGACCCTTATGAATGGGGTCCTCGACTCCAGCTGAGTCGTGATTATGAATGAAGAGATGATGATGGCGATCGGCCATCGTTTGATTTTCAAAATGGATCGTTAAATGACGTACTTTGTATTTCTCCCAAAGAAGATGTTCAATATCCTCCAGATAAGCTTCCGTTTCCTCCAAGCGTTCCGCCTCGATCACCACATGAGCGGTGGCGACCGCTAAATGACTGCAGATTTTCCAGCTGCGCATATCCTGGACGTCAAGGATCCCGGGTAATTTTTTAAGGTCGGCAATGGCCTCTCCGTGATTGAAAGCAGCCCAATGAAGCAAGATGGACAGAATATCTTTCAGCAGCACAAACATACCGCGAGCGATCAAGCCTAGAATCAAAAGGGCAATGAGGGGATCAATCCACGTCCAGCCGGTCAAGCGAATCACTACCATGGAGGTCATTAAGATAAGACTGGTCACGCTATCAAGCAGAGCATGGATATAAGCGCCCTTCAAATTGAGATTATTTTTGGCTAAGTCTTCTTTATTGGGAATCAGAATACGCGTCGCTAAGAGATTTAAGACCAGTCCGCACAAGGCGAAGAGAAGGACCTTTCCTGTTTGAATCGGCTGGGGATTGTGAAGCCGATCGAGGGCTTCGGAACCCACGAAAAACCCAAAGAGACCCAACAAGATGACCACGATTAAACCGTTGACCACCTCTAGGCGATGGAGACCGTAGGGCCATCGGTGATCCGGGCTTTGTTTGTGGGCGACCCATAAGCTGCCCATGCTAAGGGTATTCACGAATACGTCATTGAGATTTTCTAAACTATCGCTGATTAATCCCACGGAGCCGGTTAAAAAACCTCCCAAGCCTTGAATGAGAAAGCTCAGGAAAAAAATTAAAGCACTCAGCCATAATCGGCGCAGCGTCAAGCCATGATTGGAGTGGCCGTGAAGCATGGCTATCGCCCTTCAAAGCGAGGGCGTCGCTTCTCTCGAAAGGCGGCCAATCCCTCTTGGCGATCCGAGGTCTGAAGCAAGCTGAGGTAATGTTGGCGTTCGATGACGAGCCCTTCCGAGAGGGGAGCGAGGGATCCCTCTTGTATAGCGCGCTTGGCCGCACGCAAAGCAAGAGGGGCGTTGCGAAGAATACGCTGGGCGAGTTCTTGCGCTTCACTTTCTCCATTTTCACTCAGGCTGATTTCGTCTACAAGTCCAAGCTGATAGGCTTCGTCAACGGAGAGACGTTGCGCGGTATAAATCATCTGTTTGGCCCGAGACATCCCGAGCAAACGCGTCAGTCGCTGGGTCCCTCCGGCGCCGGGAATAATCCCAATGGACGTTTCCGTCAGGCCGACCTGAGTCAAGGCGGTTCCAATCCGAAGATCGCACGCAAGGGCGAGTTCTAAACCGCCGCCGAACGCGGCCCCGTGGAGAATCGCTACCGTGGGAAACGGCAGCGCTTCAATGCGAACCAAAAGATGACCTAATCGATCCAGAAACTTCACGACGTCGGCCTCCGTCATCTGAGCTCGTTCTTTCAGGTCAGCGCCGGCACAAAAAACACCGGGGACCTTCGAGCGCAGAAGGAGTACGCGGGTGGCTTCAGTTTCAAGTTGATCGAGGGTCTGATGAAAGGCTTCGAGAAAAGATCGGCTGAAGGCATTTTTCCCCTCGGGGCGATTCATGGAGAGTATGACAATCCCTTGGTCGTCCCCGTGAAGGTCCTGACGTTCAATCATACGGTCTTACTCAAGATCCACAAGGGCATCGCCCTCATTGACAAATTGACCTTCCGACACCCGCACCGCCTTCACGCGTCCTGCGCTCGGGGCTACCACCGGAATTTGCATTTTCATAGATTCCATAATGATCACATCTTGATCCGAGTCGACGGGATCACCGACCTGAACACGAATTTCAAGAACTTTTCCAGCCATCTCGGCGCGAATAGAATTCATAAAACACCTAAAGACCTAGTTTAACGACTTTTTGATCTAGATGTCCTCGTCAGACTCATCGCCCTCAAGGGTGACGAGTTCATCATCCACCTGAAGAAGATCTCCTTCTTCAACGTGAATTTCAACGACCACCCCGGCCATGGGCGCATAGACCGTTTCGGGAATCCCCTCCATGCTTTTATTCTCAATGAGGACCAACGTTTCGTCTTCATCCACCTCCGAACCCAAGCGGACGCGTACTTCAACGACTTGGCCACTCCAGGGGGTTCGAACGATCACGAAAGTCTCCCAAATAAAATGAAGCACGGAACTTCATCTGTTTAAAAAATACTCTCATTATTCGAGTTCAAACATTTTTATTTTTGGGATACTAAAGATGAGGTGAAGTTATGGCCGTAGCCTGTGGCATTGTCGGTTTACCCAACGTGGGTAAATCCACGCTTTTTAATGCGCTCACCCGAGCGGGGGCGGCCAGTGCTAATTATCCTTTTTGCACCATTGAGCCGAATACCGGGGTGGTGGATGTTCCGGATGAGCGCCTCGACGCGCTCGCTCAGATTGTTCATCCGGAACGAATTCTTCCCGCGAGTCAAGAGTTTGTAGATATTGCAGGTCTCGTTCGAGGCGCGTCTAAGGGGGAGGGGTTAGGTAATGCTTTTCTAGCCAACATTCGAGACACGGATGCGATCGTACAAGTCTGTCGTTGTTTTGAGGACGCCAATGTCACGCATGTAGAGGGATCGGTGGACCCGGCTCGCGATATCGAAATTATTGAAACCGAACTCATGCTTAAAGATTTAGAATCGGTGGATAAAGCCTTTCAAAAACATAGTAAAACCGCCAAGGGGGGCGATAAAGAATCGATTGCCATCTTAGCGATTCTTCAGCGCATTCTAGAGGCTCTGAACGGGGGGAAGCCGGCAAGCTCGCTTGGCCTTAAAGCCGAGGATCGAGCGTTGGTGAAATCCTTTGGACTCCTCACTCTGAAGCCGGTCCTTTTTGTCGGCAACATTAGCGAACAAGATATTGCTGACCCTCTAAAAAATCCTCATTTTGTTCGTCTCCAGCAACTCGCCCAGGAGCGACATGCGCCCGTGATCGGCCTGTGCTCGAAATTAGAAGCAGAAATTCAAGAACTCGATCCGTCGGAGCGCCCTTTGTTTCTCCAGGAATCCGGACTCCAAGAACCCGGCTTGAATACTTTAATTCGATCGAGTTATGACCTCTTGGGTCTGCAGACGTATCTCACCGCCGGTGAAAAGGAAGTCCGCGCTTGGACGATTCCCAAAGGGGCCACTGCTCCCCAAGCAGCCGGCGTGATTCATACCGATTTCGAAAAAGGATTTATTCGAGCGCAGGTGATTGCTTACACCGATTACATTGCGCACCAAGGTGAACAAGGGGCTAAAGACGCGGGGAAAATGCGAACAGAAGGGAAAGACTATATCGTCCAGGATGGCGACGTCATGCACTTCTTATTCAACGTTTAGCCGCGGATTTTCATAGCCCGTAGGCGCTTGATACGCTCTTTGACCGGAGGATGGGTACTAAATAAAGACATGAGTCCACCGCCCGAGAGGGGATTCACAATCATCATATGCGCCGTCGCAGGTTCGGCATCCATCATGGGAACCCGTTGATTGAAATTCTCAAGTTTTTCAAGAGCGGAGGCGAGCATATCCGGTCGACCGGTGACCGTAGCGCTAAATTCATCCGCCATAAATTCACGAGAGCGACTTAGGGCCATTTGTAACATCATCGCGGCAACGGGGCCTAGAATCATCACCGCAATGGCTCCGACCGGGCTCGCACTTCGTCCTTCTTGATCTCGCGAGCCACCAAACCACATGGCCATACGAGAGATAAACATAATCGCTTGCGCTAAAACCGCCGCAATAGATCCCACTAAAATATCACGATGATTAACGTGACCGAGTTCGTGAGCCAACACGGCTTCTAATTCTTCTCGATTCATAAGACGACGAATGCCCTCGGTCACCGCTACGACGGCACGTTCAGGATTACGTCCCGTGGCGAATGCATTCGGAGTGTCGTCAGGAATGATGGCAATGCGTGGCATCGGCAAGCGGGCACGGCGTGCTAAATTTTGCACCATCTCGAAAAGCTGAGGGTCATCGGACGACGTGATAATTTTGGCGCGATAGGCTTTTAAAACAATTCGATCTGAGAAAAAATAGCTAACGCCGTTCAATAGAATTCCAATGCCTAAAGCCATGACAAGGCCCTGTTGGCCATAAAAGACATCGCCAATCAGCATGAGCAGGGCCGACATGGCCACAATCAAAACTAAGGACTTAAAACGGTTCATGTGTGTAACCTCAATAACCCATTTTAGCCTATTAGATACGGCGATTTGAAGAGATCCGGGGTGGAAAAGGCTCGACAGCACAAAGGGGACCCTGAGCGACCAAAAGGGTCCGCTCAGGTCTTGAAGAGTGACTTTCAACGGAAAGTCTGTTATTTAGAAACCTGAAGTACTTTTGAAACCTACGAATTAAGGACTCAACCCTCCATGGCAAAACTCGGAAAAAAATGGTCGTGTTTCAGCTGCGCTACGAAGTTTTATGACTTCGAAAAAGCTGAAGCCGTCTGTCCCAAATGCGGCACGAATCAAAAGGCCTCGGCATCTAAAGTAAAAGCCGTAAAGAAGACTAAGACTGCACTAGATATTGATGATGATCACTCGGAGCAGGACGAAGCACTGGACGAAGTCGCGCTGGGAGATAGCCCACTTGAACCCGAAAAAGAAGGGATCGATCCCGGGGGACTCAAGATGGATGACTACGACGAATAAAAGAACTATAGGAAGGATCTCCTAATGTCGATGCATCCTCCTCGCCACATTGATCGTCATGTTCACCTCGAGGGAGGTCTTGATCCAACTTGGATCCGCGCACGTGCGCAGGAGCAGGATAAAAAACTGCCCGACTCTTTAGAGGGTTTGTGGCAAGGCGCCGATCGTTCGTTTGAGGACTTCATTGAAGCTTTTTTATTTATCGCTTCACTCATTCGTAGCCGGGACGCCATTCGAGACGCCGTCCGATCCATCACGACTCGAACCCTCGCATCCGGCGGACACGGTTTTGATCTTTGGTGTTCCCCCCATTGGCTCGTGGTACAAGAAAAACAATTACCCCTCGAAGAATTTTGGAAAGGCCTCGAGGAGGGGTTGCAAGAAGCTCGGACGGAAGGGCTCGCTACCGCAGTGGTCATCGATGCGGTGAACCACTTTGGCATAGACCATGGTCACGAAGTCATTGACCTGATCCATCAGGATCTTCCAGACTATGTCGTCGGATTCTCCACCGGGGGGCTAGAGCGTGTACCTTTTCGAGAGTGGGCTCCCGTCTTTGATCGAGCCAGAAAGTTAGGTCTTCGAATTGCTGCCCATGCGGGAGAGAACGGACATCCCAATAATGTGCGAGAAGCGATCATGGAAGGGGGCGTATCCCGGATCGTGCATGGAGTCCTATCGGATGATGAAACGCTTCAACTCCTCCAAGTGAAATCGATTCCGGTGGATATCTGTATTTCATCGAACCGTATTTTAGTCCCTTCCCTCGTGCAGCATCCCTTGCCCCACATGCTTCGCTCCGGGGTTCGTTGTGCTCTCGGCACTGATGATCCTGGAATTATCCCTTGCTCCCTCAGTACCGAAGAAACGCACGCCCGTCGTTTGGGCCTGACCGAAGAAGAACTTGAAAAACTTTGGGTTCACGGAGAAGCGGACGCATGGTGCCTCCTGGGACGAGCCCATTAAAAGGCCAAGCCCTACCAACCCCCAAAATAGCGATTCTTTAAGTGGAAACTAGACGATACAATGAGGGTTTCCACTGCGCCCTTAGCTCAGCTGGATAGAGCTTCAGGCTTCGAACCTGACGGTCGGGCGTTCGAATCGCTCAGGGCGCACCATCAAAATTTGACAATGCGAGTGTGGTGGAATTGGTAGACACCCAGGTCTTAGAAGCCTGTGCCCACAAGGCGTCGCGGTTCGAGTCCGCGCACTCGCACCAAGTTTTTTCCTAGTCTTACCCCATGAGGTCACCATGCAATACACCCTAAACACCCAAAGCAGTACTCGCCAATCGCTCGATGTCACGGTCCCCTCGGCTCAGGTAGACGAAACCTTTGCGCGGATTACAAATCGGCTAGCCTCGACGGTGAAATTACCCGGGTTCCGAAAAGGTAAAGTACCGACTCAATTCATCATGGAACGCTTCAGTAAAGAAGTTCATCAAGAGGTAGCTGAAAGTCTTGTGCGTGATTTCTTCTGGGAAGCGTCTCGAAAAGCGGGGGTCACACCCATTTCGAATCCCTCCATTGAGAAACTTGAACTGAAACAAAATAAGGATGCGACCTTTGTGGCGAGTTTTGACGTTGCACCCGAACTAACGCTTCCAAACTATAAAAATTTATCGCTGACCAAAAAGAAACGACAAGTGGATGACGCCTTGATCGAAGAACAATTGAAGGAACTCCAAGGTCGCGCTGCCAAGCTCAAGTCGGTCGATTTGCCGGTGGCCGCCAAGCTTTTGGTCACGTGTGATCTCAAAGTAACCCCCTTTCGAGTGGACGGAAAACCTGAGAAAACGCGGTCCTTCAAAGAGCAAGTGATTCAAATTGACGAAACCCGACCGCTCGACGCGGCCTTAGTGGGTTTGAAAGTTGATGAAGTTAAAGAATTCACCCTTCAGCATTCGGATCAAGACGCGAATACCCATTTCGCGGGCAAGACGGTGAAGTATCACGTGGTCGTGAAGGATGTTCGCGAGCGAGTCCTCGCTGAAATCAATGATGACTTCGCAAAAGATGCGGGAGCATTTGAAAATCTACAAGCCTTAAAAGATCGCTTAAAACAAGATCTAGAGGAGGCCTCGGAGCGCGATGCCAACGGCCGGCTTCAAGCGGATCTTTTAGACCTTCTTTTGGATAAAACCACCTTTGATATTCCTGCTTCCATGATTGCGATGCAGTTAGATGATTATTGCCGTGAATTCTCTCAACAATTTGCCGAGCAAGGCATGGATCCTCGCCGAATTAATTGGCAAGCCTATCGAGAACATCGTCGCAAAGAGGCTGAACGAAGCGTCAAGTGTGGCTATCTCCTCAAACAATTAGGGGATGCTGAAAAAATAGAAGTTCCCGAATCTGCGGTGGATGCCGATATTGAAAAATTTATGAAAGAGAACCGCATTCAACTCACCTTAAAGCAAGTTAAGAGTGAACTTGAGAATCGAGGCGCCCTAGGAGAAATTAAAGGTCGCATTCGAACCGAATTGATCTTTAAGCGACTACTCGAATTATCGACCGTTCAAGAAACCCTTCTCGACAAGAAGGGCTATGACGCTCTTTTAGAGTCCGAGCGTAAACAAGACGAAACCTCGACCCTCCATCCTTTCGATGAAGGAGAAAGTAGCGAGGGTACCTCCACCGATCCCCATGCCCATCATGATCACGGAAGTCATGAAGGTCATTCCCACTAGGCTTTTGTTATCCTGAGAGCCATAAGGAGTCTTATGTCGTCCCTTCCTGAAAAAAATTATTACCCTCCGATTGTTATTGAACAAACCCCTCGCGGCGAGCGGAGCTACGATATTTATAGTCGTCTTCTTAAAGACAATATTATTTTTCTGGGTACCGCCATTGATGATTCCGTAGCGAATGCCTTGGTCGCCCAAATGCTTTTTCTCGAGAGCGAAGACCCCGATAAAGATATTCAAATTTATATCAACAGCCCCGGGGGGAGCGTCACGGCCGGCTTGGCTATTTATGACACCATGCAGTTCGTCAAGAACGATATTGTGACGTATTGTGTCGGTCAAGCAGCCAGCATGGGAGCTTTATTGCTCTCGGCGGGAACCAAGGGTAAACGCTTTGCCCTTCCTAATGCACGCATCATGATTCATCAACCCAGCGGTGGAGCTCAGGGTCAAGCGAGTGATATCGAGATTACCTATAAAGAAATTCAACGACTCAAGGATATCCTCAACCAAATGTTAGCCACGCATACCGGTCAACCCTTAAAGAAGATTCAAAAAGACAGTGACCGAGATTATTTTATGAGTTCACTTGAAGCCATGGAGTATGGCTTAATTGATAAGGTTCTCAGCAATCGTCCCGTAGCTTAAAGCGAGGTCCCTTGTCCTCACGCCTTGACCTGATCGCCATTGACGGTCCCTCGGGATCAGGGAAATCGACGACGGCCAAACGAACCGCAGAGCGTTTAGGTTGGTCGTATCTCGATACGGGAGCGATGTACCGAGCCACCGCTTTGGCTCTTCACCGTGCAGGCGTTGAACTGGCAGAGACGGCACAGGTCAAAACCATCCTCGATCAAATCAACATCAATCAAGAAGGAACCTCTATTTTTCTCGACGGCGAAAACGTGAGTGACGCCATTCGGACGATGGAGATTAATCAGATGGTGACCCCGGTTAGTGCTGACGCTCAGGTTCGCGAGGCCATGGTCCGACAGCAGCAGCGTCTAGGGCAACGAGGTCGCTGGGTCGTCGATGGACGGGATATCGGTACCGTGGTGTTCCCCGAAGCCGTGAGTAAAATCTTTTTAGTCGCTTCCCTTCGGGTACGAAGCGAACGTCGGTTCAAAGAATTAAGCGATAAAGGGATCCTCACCACCCTCCAAGAGGTTGCAGAGGATCTTGAGCGACGGGATCTGGCGGATCGAACCCGAGCCATCAGTCCTCTCCGTAAAGCGAAGGATGCCCTTGAGATCGACACCTCTGACCGAGCCGTGAGTGAAGTAGTCGATTTAATCGTCTCTCATTACGAGCACTGCCGAACCTTACCCTAAACCACCCGAGGATCTCGCTCCCAGGGTCCAAGGTTATAAACTTCTTTAAATCCTTGTTGGGCCAAAAACATTTGGGCGGTCCCACTTCGACCTCCGCTTCGGCAGCACAATAAAAGCGGTCGGTCCGAGGGAACCAGATGGGGATTTTCGATGAGTTGATCCAAGGGACAATGCAAAATAGGTTCGGGCCCGTGACCCGCTAACCACTCGGCTTCAGTCCGTACATCAACGACCAAAGCATTTTGGGCCAAGAGTCGCCGTGCATCTTCGAGAGGAATAAAAGAAGACATCTTGTTATTCTGACCTAAATCTTTCCGAAGGTGAACACCATGGACGTCGAAACTCGTGCCCGTCAGATTAAACTCGTGGCTACCGATGTCGACGGGGTCCTTACCGATGGCCGCCTTTATTACCCCATCGAAGGGGGCGCGCACTGTAAAGCATTCCACGTCCGCGATGGGGCAGCGATCAAATGGCTTCAGGGTCAATCGATTCCCGTCGCCTTCATTACGGGGCTCGTCTCCGCTTCGGTCCAACAGCGGGCGCAGGATCTCGCCATCACGGATTGCTTTATGGGAATTGGCGATAAAACCAAGAGCATTGAAGCGCTTCTTCCTAAATATCAGTGCACGTGGGAGAACATTGCATATCTCGGGGACGATCTTCAGGATCTGCCTGTCCTCCAACGAGTGGGCTTGGCAGTCTGCCCCTCGGATGCCTGTGCCGAGGTCCGATCGAGCGTGCACCAAGTGCTCCAAGAACGAGGAGGCTCGGGGGTTTTTAGAATCTTAGCCGAATTGATTCTCAACGCTCAAGGCTCGTGGGACGCGGTGGTGAAACGCTATGATATTAGGGCTTAACGCGATCCCCGAATCTGCTCAAGAAGGTCCTCGGCAATCCGTTCCATCGCCCCGGAGCGGCCCAAGCGTTCGTGAAGAAGAGTCATTCCTCCTATCTGGGCTGCACTACCCTCAGGACCTAAGATCTTTTTTAATTCGACCCAAAGCGTTTCACTTTGAACTTCCTTTTGTAAAAGCTCCGGAATAATTTTTGAGCCCATCACAACATTAGCAAGAGAAAAATAAGGGAGTTTCACAAGGTGCTTCGCCATCCAAAAACTAAAGGGGTGTAAACGGTATACGGCCAAAAAAGGGACTTTGAGCAATGCGGTTTCAAGCGTAGCCGTTCCCGAAGCGACCACGGCGGCCTGTGCGTAGGCTCTCGACGCATACGATCGGTCGGTCACCACATGAATGGGAAGCCCGTGGATCAGAGGATTCACTAAATCAATGGAGATGGTTGGGGCAAGGGCTAATACCCATTGAAGGGTGGGCATGTCTCGTTGAGCTCTCGAGACCATGGCCGCCATCGCAGGAAGCAATCGTCGAATTTCTTCGGGTCGACTCCCCGGCAAAAGCGTCACTAACGGTCGGTAGGGATCGAGTCGGAGTTCGTTAAAGAATTCATCACGACTCACTTCGGGCTTCACCCAATCGAGCAGCGGATGACCCAGGCATACTGCACGTACCGCATAATTTTTGAAAAGGGGAACTTCGAAAGGAAATAAACAATAGAGGGTTGTGAGAGTTTGACCCAGTAACGGAATACGTTGGGGTCGCCAAGCCCATACTTGTGGACAAACATAATGATGCAGTCTTACCTGAGGGAAGGCCCGTCGAAAGGACTGCGCTAGACGTAAATTAAAACCCGGATAATCAATGAAAAGGACATCGTGAATGTCTCCGTGACTCAACCGCTGATGAAGTTGTTGTTTGAGTTGCCACAAGCGAGGCAAATGCCTCAGGATTTCGAGGAAACCCACGACACCTAAATCTTTCAGATCCGCTATTTTTTCGTCCAAATATGGGGTCATTGAACCCCCACCGATCCCCACGAGGGTTAAGTCGGGTTGGCGCTTTTTTAATTCGCGTAGTAGGTGGCCTCCATGAAGATCGCCGGAGGCCTCGCCTGCGATCACGAGTAGTTTAGTTGCCATACGATCTATCTTACTGAAGGTTCCAGTGTTCACCGAGTGACACTTCGGGGTCCGAGGGTACCTCGGGTAACTGCTTGGGAAACAAAGGGTCAGGATAGAGTTTGCTTAAGCGCTGGTAGGCGATTTTGAAATCATCCGGACTGGTAACGTCTAGGCCAATATCCCACCGATAGCCGAATTCATAAAGCGGTTGAAATGAATCCTCTGGAGTCCCATGGGCGACAAAAAGTCGATCCGTAATAGCCTCTGAATTGCCATGGTGGGCATCCCAACAATAACCCACGGCATCAGCACGAATACTTTTAACCAAGGCAACGAGCGGGCGAATCTCGGCTTCAGATCGCAACGCGATCTTCATGCCTCGGCCTCCAAGAATTTCGAGGAATAACTCAAGAGTGGAGAGCAATTGAAATTGAAGGGCTCGATCCGGCAAGGCCGGGACGGGAAGAACAAGAAAATCCAAATCCAAAGGCGGCTTCAGGAGCGGACTCACGACATCCATCGAGAACGTTTGAGGATTCCATGGGGGAAGATGTAAAGTTCGTATCTCGAGTCCTTTGCGAATACGGTCCATCCATGCCGGATCCAGAGAGGGTTCTTCTAACCGAAGCTCGAGTCGCGGAAAAGCTTCCCATAACACTGGGGATGAACGAGATTTGACACTCGGAATGAATTGCATATGTCTATGATGATAGAGGGAGCGGCTTTATGGGCAGAGTATTCAGTCTGGAAGAAGCGAAACAATTAACCCTACGGGTTCGTTCTCTAACCGCCCCTGTCACCCAGTTGGCTGAAAGTATGGCGAAAGAACTGCAGCGCGCCGAGAATCAAGGTCAACTGGCCCTGGCGGAAGACCTCAAGGAAAGACTTAAGAGTCTGGTGGAAAGTTGGACCGAGGGGGTTGAGCAACTCGGGGGTGAAGTCAAAGGACTCTGGCTTGTGGATTTTGATGCAGGACACGGTTATTGGTGTTGGAGTTGGCCGGAAATAGAACTCTCGTTTTGGCATACCCATGAGGGAGGGTTTCGCTCTCGGAAGCCCCTGGATCCCAAAAAACATTTGATCGCTACGGATCAGGATTCGCTTGCCTAGCGTTCATTCCACTCAAAAATTGGAGGCCTCCCTTCGCCGGAGACGAATTCAAAATATTCTAGCGGTGGTTCAAAGGATTCCTCGGGGCAAGGTGGCCAGTTACGGTCAAGTCGCCGAACTAGCGGGCTACCCGAATCAAGCTCGTTTAGTCGGTTGGATTTTGAGGGGATTACCCTTGGAAACCTCCATTCCATGGCAGCGAGTTGTGAATCACCGTGGGCATATTCCTAGTCGTGGACGGATCAGCGGGAGTGTTGAACAGATTCAAAGACTCCGGAATGAAGGGGTTCGCGTGACCCATCTCGGTGACATCGCTTTGTCGATCTATCGTTGGGTTCCGTAACCCAGAGCCCTCAGGGGATCTGAACTACTGACGGATAGTCATAATATCCCTTGTCAAATCAATGGATCACAAGTATATTGATACTGAGTCTAAATATTATTAAAAAAATACACTAATAATACCTTTTGGTCACCTCCCATTTACACGCCGAGGTAAAACTTTCAACAATGTCCTCTTCGGACTAAGGAGATTTTCATGAAACGTTCCCTTTTTCATAGTGTCTTTTCTGTACTTGTCTTAGTCGGTACCTTCCCTCTTGGGGCGCAACCAAAAATGAGTGGCTTGCTTCAAATTTGGCAGACACAAATGTTGGATAACAATTTACGTTGGAATAGTGGTTTTGGTAAAAAATATTACAATCTTCGTTCTGAATTTTCCGAAAACGGTACCTCGCTTCGACGATCTGAATTCAAGATGACAGGTAGTATTGCGCCGGATGTGGACTGGGAATTAATGATTGATCCCTCCATTGCATCGGGTTCAATTGTTCAAGATCTCACCCTGTCTTATAAAAATATTTTTTCTTCGGGTATTGAACTTCGTGCCGGTCAAATGAAGAATTATCAAAGCTTTGAGGGTCTAACCTCTTCGTCCGAATTAATGACCATTGAGCGTTCCCAATTGGGTCGTGTCTTTGGGGATACCCGAGACCGAGGCTTTGCACTCATCAAACCCTTCACCTTAGAAGGGGATCTGTCCGGTCGGGTTGTAGTAGGTTCCTTTAATGGAGCAGGAAAGTTAGCCGATGCCAATTCCCAAAAGGACCTGGTTTGGCGTGTGGAACTCAATAATGGAAAATTTAACAAGTTTGGTTTTTATGGATTAGAGGGTGCTACCGATATTAAAGATACCTTCACCGCTACCAGCACCCCTCAGGCTTTTGGAACATCGGGACCCACGGCAACTGCTATTTATGACAATCTCGATGCGACAAGAAATATGGGGGTTTTCTATCAATTCATGAACTCTGAATATCGATTTGAATTGGAGTACATGTCGGGTTTATTGGGACGTCGTTTCCAGTCCTATGGTCTGACCTCGTCGGCCGTGAAGCGAGATCACCTCGATCAAAAATTCCGAGGAATGGTCGCCAGCTTGTCCTACACCCTTGATGGCGGACATACGTTTGTTGCACGGTATGATTCGATGAATTACAACGTGGGCAATCAATTCTATGGCCCCACCAATCCTTATCTCCCGTCTGCGGGTGGGAATTTTTCTCCTGACTATAAAGAAGCAACCTTGGGATACACCTATGCCTTCCTGCCAGAAGCCAACCGAAAAGCCAATATCAAGATCAATTACATCAAGCGATCCGGTAATTTCTTGGCTCCTCGAACCGGTCAGACCGGCGCACAGGGTGGCGATTCTATCGTGATCGCCCTTCAGGTGGCTTTCTAAATCGGGTCTTTGACGAATCATCAAAAAGACCCCTCCGGGGGTCTTTTTGATTTTGGAATTATCCAACGGGTTGGCGTACCCGAAAGGACATGTGAAAATACTAATTAGGGAGATCCTTCGTGAAAATCAAGGTAACGGTTCAGCTCAAGCCTGCCATTTTGGATCCCCAAGGAAAAGCCGTGGAACAGGGTCTCCAGACGCTCGGTTTTAATGCCCGCCATGTTCGGATTGGTCGGGCAATTGAATTTGACGTAGAAGCTCCCACGCCTGAAGCCGCTCGAGCCGAAGCTCAGAAGATGTGTGAAGCCCTCTTAGTGAATCCCATCATGGAAAAAGCGATCATTGAGGTCCTTTCTTGAAAGTTGCGGTTCTTGTTTTTCCAGGATCCAATTGTGATCATGACGCCCTCCATGTAAGTCAAATCGTCATGGGTTGGGAGGCGCATCCCGTTTGGCATCAGGACACCGAACTGCCAGCCCATACCGATTTAGTCATTGTCCCGGGGGGGTTTAGTTATGGCGATTACCTGAGATGCGGAGCGATTGCATCGCTTGCCCCCATTATGAAAGCCGTTCATCGCCACGCCGATGAGGGCGGATGGGTGTTGGGCATCTGTAATGGATTTCAGATCCTTTGTGAGGCAGGACTCCTTCCGGGCGCTCTTCTTCGCAATCGGGGACTTCGATTTCTTCACCAGCGCGTGCATCTTCGTGTCGAGCGTAATGATTTACCTTACACTGCTTCGCTGCGTCAGGGTCAGATACTTGAAATGCCGATCGCGCACGGTGAGGGTAACTATACCTGCGATGAAGAAACACTGGCTTCGCTCCATGCAAATCGTCAGATAGTTTTTCGCTACGCCCATTCCTCCGGTGACGTGAACGAAACTTCAGCAGCGAACGGATCCTTAGAACAAATTGCCGGCATCATCAATCCATCAGGGAATATCTTAGGTCTCATGCCCCACCCCGAGCGCGCTTGTGAGGCAAGTCTCGGTATGGTGGATGGATTGGGTATTTTCCAATCCCTAGAACACAGTCGTCGTTACGTTTCTTAGTTCGGTACTTCAGCTGACGTTAAGAAGCGAGGGGCAAAACGAGCCTGAGTGATTTTTTCGAACGCATAGCCCAGTTGCAAGATACGATGATCTGACCACGCATTCCCAATCAAAGACATACCAATAGGTAGGCCATAAATAGCACCCATTGGAATCGTCAGATGAGGATAACCCGCAACGGCTGGAAGGGACGAACAACTAAATCCTCCACCGCCGGTCACATTGATATGATCCGTTAGCCATGCGGGTGTTGACGTGGGTGAAATCAGTGCTTCGACTTTATATTTCTCAAGATAGGCATCAATCCCATCTTGACGAGCCCCGCGCGCACAGATCGCTAACGCTTTCAGATACGCTTCATCCTTTAGGTCTCCTCGAGCCTGGGCATTCAAGAAGATCTCCTGTCCAAAAAAAGGCATTTCGGTTTCTTTATTTGCTTCATTGAAGTCAATTAGATCTTTCAAAGTCTTCATGGCTCCTCCACGCTCAGCAAGGTAGGCATTGAGATCCGCTTTGAATTCAAAAGAAAGAACTTCTCTTTCTGCTTCTCCAAAAATTGAGCGTTCCGGTAATTCCACATCCACGAGAATAGCCCCTTCGGCACTCAAGCGTTCTAAAACTCTACGGGCCACTTTTTCCACTTCCGGATGACGACTTACATACGTTCTTAAAAGACCAAGGCGAACGCCCTTCAGTGATGCGCTCTCGAAGCCTTCGGTGTAGTCCTTTTTAATTTTTCCCTTGGCCATGAGCGTTGCGGGGTCCTTGGGATCAACTCCGGCAATAGCGGAGAGGACCAGCGCTGCGTCACGAACGCTTCGGGTCATGGGGCCAGGGGTATCTTGAGTGTGTGAAATCGGGATAATCCCACGACGACTGACGAGACCCACGGTAGGCTTGAACCCGACGAGTCCATTCGCATTACTCGGACTCACGATGGATCCATCCGTTTCGGTTCCAATACCAACCGTCGCTAAATTTGCACTGATGGAAGAGCCCGTACCCGAGCTGCTTCCGCTTGGATTTCGATCGAGAGCATAAGGATTTTTTGTTTGAAGACCTCGACCACTCCAGCCACTAGAACTTCTCGTTGACCGAAAATTTGCCCACTCACTTAAATTAGTTTTACCCAAAATAACCGCGCCTGCTTTACGAAGCGATACGACGAGGGGAGCATCTTCTTTGGGCGTTGGGGCATGGACGAGTGCCAAGGAACCGGCCGTCGTTTTCATTTTATCGGCCGTATCAATGTTGTCTTTAATGAGAACCGGAATGCCGTGCAAGGGACCGCGGGGGCCTTTTGTTTTTCGCTCGAGGTCGAGGCTTCGTGCAATATCTAAGGCATCAGGATTGACTTCTAAAACACTACGCAGAGTGGGGCCGGAACGATCGATCGATTGAATACGCTGGAGATATTGTCGAACCAGCTCTACCGAGGTGGTACTTCCTAATGTCATGGCCTTCTGAAGAGATTCGACCGAGGCTTCTTCAATCGGAACCACGGATGCTGAAACTTTCCATCGAGCCCAAAGGGGTGCTGTACTTGCAAAGAGACCCCCAACCAAGAACGATCGACGATGCAAAGCCTTGAAGATAGACGCCATGGTGAGCTCCTTTATCTAAGACGTAAGACCAAGTTGTCGCTCCAGAGCCCCGCGATGAAGGCGTTGGAGATCAACACAAGGGATATCGAGGACCTTAACATCATCAATCGAAACGGAAAATGATTTCCCACCCACGACCCCTAGTTTAGTGAAGGGAACCCCATAATTATGGGCTAGTTGTTCGAGATCTCGGATCGCTTCACCGTGCACACTAATCACCGCACGACTCGCCGACTCCCCAAAAAGTAAACTATCCAATCGCAAGTGACCACGGCGAAGCTCTAATTGAAATCCTAAGTTCCCCTGAAATGCCGATTCGACACATCCGATGAGGAGACCTCCTTCCGAAAGGTCATGGGCACTTCTGATGAGACCCATGCGAATACCTTCGCGTAGACATTGTTGTAAAGATAACTCATCATCCAAATGAAGTTCAGGACAGGGTCCTGTGACCCGACCCAGTCGCCATTTCAAATACTCTGAGCCGCCTAGTTCGTTCCTCGTCGTTCCAAGAAGATAGATCACATCGGCGGCTGAACGAAAGGAGGATCCTGAATAATAATTCACATTTGCTGAAAAAGATTCGGGGTGATCTTCCTCGAGAGGAACCGAGGAAAAACACCGTTCAATCAGTCCCACGGCCCCGATCATTGGGGTCGGGAAGATACTTTGCCCTTCCGTGTCGTTATAGAGACTGACATTGCCGGAAACCACCGGCACACCAAGCGCAAGACAGGCTTGCCGAATTCCTAGGCATCCCTGCTCAAAGGTCCACATATTTTCAGGTTTTTCAGGATTTCCATAATTTAAGCAATCCGTTAATCCAATGGGCTCAGCCCCAACGCAAGATAAGTTGCGACACGCCTCCGCGACTGCATGAGCAGCTCCCCAAAAGGGATCCAGATAACAAAATCGACTATTACAATCACTCGTTACAGCGACCACTTTACCCGAGGGTGATCCGTCTTCATTTTTGATTCGAATCAGACCCGCGTCTCCTTCACCCATACCGAGGAGGGTATTCCCCCTCACGGTTCCATCGTATTGTCTTAAGATCCAATGCTTACTCGCCAACGTGGGGGTCTGGATCAAAGACTGAAGGGTGGCTGAAAGATCTTGAGTTTGAAGATCGGTAGGATAAGGGGCCTCCGCCACCGTCGCTAAATACTCAGGAACTTTTTTGGGACGATCATATTTAGGCGCTGCATCGGCCAGGGGTTGAATGGGAAGATCAATCACGACCTCGCCATGCCAACGCCCAATAAAGCGTCCGCTGTTCGTGACTTCGCCCACGGAAACAGCGTCTAATCCCCATTTATGAAGCACGCGAATAACATCCTGCTCATGTCCGGGCTTGGCCACCAATAACATCCGCTCTTGGCTCTCAGAAAGCATCAGTTCAAAGGGGGTCATGCCCTCTTCTCGCATAGGAATAGTATCCAGACGTAATTCAAGTCCAGTACCGGCTCGACTGGCCATCTCGAAACTACTTGAGGTTAATCCTGCAGCACCCATATCCTGTATACCGACAATCCAATCGTGATTAAAAATTTCAAGACAAGCTTCTAGCAATAATTTTTCGACAAAAGGATCGCCGACTTGTACGGTGGGACGCTTTTCATCATCTCCTTCAGAAAATTCTGCGCTAGCCATGCTGGCTCCATGAATACCATCCCGTCCTGTTTTAGAACCAATATACAAGACCGGATTACCCACACCGGAGGCAGTTCCTCTGAAAATTCGATCCGAGCGGAGTAGTCCAAGCGTAAAAGCATTCACGAGAATATTGCCGTTATAGCATCCATCAAAACCCACATCACCACCGAGCATCGGAATTCCCATACAATTGCCGTAACTCGAAATACCTTCAACCACGCCCTGAACTAATGAAGACATCCGAGGAGCCTTTAATTCGCCAAATCGTAGTGAATTTAAATTTGCAAGAGGCCTGGCACCCATGGTGAACACATCGCGCAAAATACCTCCCACGCCCGTAGCAGCTCCTTGGAAGGGCTCAATGAAACTGGGGTGATTGTGGCTCTCCATTTTAAACGCCACCGCCCACCCGTCTCCAATATCCACGACACCGGCATTTTCACCGGGTCCTTGAAGTACACGGGGGCCTTCAGTGGGAAGGTTCTTGAGATGGATACGGGAGGATTTATAAGAACAATGCTCACTCCACATCGCTGAAAAGATACCTAATTCGGGATAGGTGGGGGTTCGGCCTTCGGTGAGTCGAAGGACAGATTTCCACTCTTCCGCACTGAGTCCTAATTGAAGAGCAAGGGTTTCGGTCACCTCAGGATCTTGCACCAACGGCCTGACGGACATATTCGCTCCTCTCTCTTTATTTTATCTCGGAAGGGTTTATGATCCCGAACTTAAGAACTCAAAGAGTAGGCTTTCTTTTTCACTACACTTTGAATTTCTTGAATCGCCGATGCTAAACGCTCTTCGGGACTACCCGCTACAAGGACAAAGGGCTCGTGTCGCTCTTCGAGTAGATGAATAAATCGCTCCGTCATCCAATGGCGGATCCGTTCACCGTCTCGAAATCCATCCTGAACAAATGGAATTTCGTCTCCTGTTACTAGGGTGAGATCGTAATGCTGAGTCGATCCAAAATTGGCAACCACCGGAGACCAAAATTTCATATACCGCTCATGCCAAACCGCCGTCGCTAACGAATCCGTGTCACAAATTAACAATCGATTCGCTTGCCGGGCCATTTGATCCTCGAGACGATTTTGTTCTCGCGCAATATGAATAAATTCTTGACTGGTCCACATGCCTTCCGAAAAACCTTTTTTGACTCGTTCGGTATACTCTCGACCATATTCAGGAACCCAAGAGGTTTTATAGCAACGAGCAAGATCTTGGCATAAGGTTGTTTTACCCGTGCTCTCCGCTCCCAAAACTCGAATACGAAGCGCAAAATAACTTCGGACACAGGGTTCAAGATAGTTCCAATAGCGAAAGGGGTCCTTTCGAACTTCTGCTGCATAGACCGGGAAAGCCAGGCGTGCCTGGTCGACCATAAAGTGGCGGATGCCTAAAATTTTAGCGAAGTCATCTCCATAGGTCTCTGAACTGAAGAAGATATCCGGAGTGAAGCCCAAGAATGATTGAGTATGCGTCACCCAAGCTTGTGTATCTAAATCGTCTTCTAGATCGGGCATCCCAATGACCTGAGCCTCGGGGTACATTTCCTTCAGCCAAGCCATTCGGGTTGTAAGGGGAATCGTCGCATCTTGAGTATCGCGGACACAAATAGTTAAATGAGACACAATTGTGAGAGCGGTATCGATTAAGTATTGATGGCCTCGATGTAATGGAAGGAATCGTCCAATGATGAGTCCTCTCATAGGGTGGCTCCTTCGCGGTAACTCTTTGTCCAAAGTCGCAAACCCGACCAACAGAGCCCTAAGAAGATCATATAAAGAGTGGCCGTAATATACAAATCTCTCACGACACTACTCACGGCCGACAAGATATTAAACAGAATCCATATCCACCAATTCTCAAGTTTTTTGCGGGCCATAAGAATTTGGGCCACCAACCCTAGAATCAAAATTAAACCATCCAGAAGAGGAACGCGACCGTCCGTCCAATCACGAAGACCGGTGCTGATGGCCCACCACGCAAATCCAACGATCACGATCCCTGCGATCCATTGGGATGAACTCAATCGAGAGATGGGGGTCTTAGGGCGATCCGAAAGAACTTGAGACCAATACCACCATCCGTAAATACTAACCAGAAAAAAAATGAGCTGAAGGATAAATTGACCGTAAAGTTTTGATGTATAGAAAACGAATCCAAGAACCAGGTTATTTATCATTCCAATCGGCCAATTCCAAATATTTTCTCGGGTGATTAGCCACACGCAAAGAGCGCCCGACATCCAGCTATATATTTCAAGTTGATGGTAGGTCAGAAAGTTAATCACTGGGATCAGTCCATTTTAGATGGGGGCTTTTATTGACAATAATCGTAATAAGTTCCTCAAGATATTCGACAAGCACAAAATGAATCCGAAGAACCTTAAGGGATCCTGGGGTTTCAGGATCGGGTTCAGCCTTGAGTTGAAATAAAAAGAAATTTCTCTTAAGTCGTACAATTCGTTTCCAAGTTAAACGGCCTCCTCCCAACTGCCGCGATAACCAGAGTGGAATCAAGTGATGCTGGACGGTGATCCCAATATCATCAATAACCACCTGGGTCGTCTCCATTAAGATCAAAAAAAGGAGGCTTAATAGGAGTACGACCAAGGAGGCCAAGCCACTGATCGCAAGGATTCCAATGGAGCCGTAGAGAAAGGAGGCGGATTCTCCTTCGAGTTTAAGAAAGTGCACTTGAGTCCATAGCGAAGGGAGCTTTTCAGCCACCTGTCGCAACATGCTCATCGAGGATAGCCAACAACCACAAAAAATCACGAACGATAAACTACGCTGAAAAAAAGAGGCTCGGAAAATTGAAGGACTTGGTGATGAGGTCTGCATGGGACTTATTGAAACGATGCGACTAAGGCACGAGCAGCTTCGCGAGGATGACTCGCTGCTGTGATCGGTCGTCCAACCACTAAATAATCAGCCCCGGCCTGGAGTGCTGATCTAGGATCGGCTATCCGAACTTGATCCCCGAGGTCGGTTCCGGCCGGCCGAATACCCGGACACACCAAACAAAAAGATGAACCCAAGTGTGCCCGAAGTTGGGAAGCTTCTTGAGGGGAGCATACTGCTCCGTCCATTCCGGATTGGTGGGCAAGGCGACTAAGACTTAAAACCGACGTACCTATATCCTGGGTATGGCCGATGTGTTTCCATTCCGTCTCATCAAAACTAGTGAGAACGGTCACCGCTAAAGATTGCGTCTGACCTCCCTGTTGGCGATGGGTATGAAGAAGTTCACTCACCGCTTTCATCATGAGTCTTCCCCCTGTCGCATGAACGGTCAGGAAGTCAGGGTCGAGGGGAAGCACCGATCGAAGGGCCCCGGTCACTGTGTTAGGAATATCTAAAAATTTAAGATCTAAAAAAATACGGGCGTGTCGTCTGAGGGCCTTCACTAATTCAGGACCCTCCGCACAGAATAATTCGAGACCAACCTTAAATAAACCCACTTCTCCTGAGAGTTCCTCCGCCAGTCGAAGAGCCTCCGAGGCACGGGGGACATCGAGGGCCACGATAAGGCGTTCTCGGGGATGCTTGGGGCGAGAAGAAGACAAGGTATTTCCTGAATGAGTCTGCTTCTATTCTCTCAGGAAAAACCTTGCCTTCCAATGCGAGTTAAAGGAGTCCAATGCCCTGCAAGCCATAGGTTAAAAAGGACATGACCATATGAGCCCAGTAGGCGATACCACGCGTCGGGGCCTTGGGACTCCAAGAAGCATAGAGGCGGTTATTTAAGATCGGGTATTCAAAATCGGGATCCAACTGAGCTTGTACAATGGGAGCGGGGAAATCAAAATGGACCCAACGATCTTTCCCATCCCATCGTACTTTTCGTTCTTCGCCTGTAGAGAGCCTAACCCAAAGCGTGATGGGCGATACAATTTCCCCTCGACGTTGGAGTTTGATTCGCCCCTGCGGCATCAAGGTCGTGATCGGTTCAAATTCGGCCTCTAACTTCTGATTAATATCCCACCCACCCTCTTGGGTATTCAGGACACTGACCTCTTCAATTTGGTAATCCAGTATTCCCGTCCCCATGACGTAATCCGACCAAAAAGAATCGAGGTTACGACCTGAAATACGTTCGGCAATACGCTTGAAGTCTAAATGGGTGGGATGCTTAAACGCCATCTCGCGCGTATAAGTCATCATCACCTGACTCATGGTTTGATGCCCCAACCTCGCTTCGAGTTGCTGTAAGACCATATCGGGTTTGGTGTAGGCGGTATTCCCATAGGTGGCACTTTCATAGCCCTTGCGGGTCAGTGGATCGGAATTGGGCGTCATGAGATAGCTCATCAGGGATGAGAAATTTCCAGGAAGTTGGAAACGACGCGAATTGAGAAGGCCTGAATAATGCCGCTGCATGACCTTCGATTCAAAATAACTAGTAAACCCTTCATCGAGCCAAGGCTCGTTCACTTCGTCACTGGCCAGCATCCCATAGAAATACTGATGCCCGAACTCATGCACTGTGACCACTTCAGGGATTCGGAAATTAAAGGGATCAAAGGCACTGGTTCCCGCCATGATCAGGGTGGGGTATTCCATCCCGTCGGCTCCCGAAGCGTTGGCGGGAGGGTCGACGACCGTTAACACCGGATACGGATATTTGAAGTACCACTCTTCCGCCAACCTCAAGCTGGTCTCAATCGCCGCCACATGTCGATCAATCATCAAATGATGGCTAGGCTCATAAAAAAGAGAAACTCTTACTCCACGATAAGTAAAGTCTCTTCGCTTCCAATCTAAGTTACTTTTCATGGCAAAGGCAAAGTCATGAATATCTTCGGCATACAATTTATAGATCATGCGCTTATCATCCAACGGATCCGGCCAAGCATCTTTCTTGAGGCCATCCGCAGGATCGATGTAAGTGATCGCTTCACCTGAGTGAGCCAACCAAAATCCTCGGGGAACATTCACATTGACCGCATAGGTTCCAAAATCTGAAAAGAACTCTGTATTGGCGTGATGGGCATCACAGGTCCATTGAGACCCTTGATAAACTCCAACTTTAGGAAACCATTGGGCGGCCATTAGGAACCCATCGGACCACCCCGTTCGGGCAAAGACGCGAGGAAACTGACTCACCCATTCGATCTCCAGCGTAACGGTTTCTCCAGGCGAAACGGCTCGCGTTAAATTGACCCAATACACCGACTCGTCTTCACCGTAGGATCCTTGGAGGGAGCGACCTTCTAATCGAATCGACTCGATACGACAATAGCCCCAAGATGATTGATCATTCTCGTCTCCCATGCGATCACCCCGCAGGCTCCCGCCTCCTTCTCGCATAAAAATGGAATTGGGTCCCTTAAAGGCATTGAGGTAGAGATGGAGAGGCATCTTTGTCGTAGCTTGTGTTCCTGCATTTTTCCAGGTCAACTTCAAAGAGCCTTTCAGGGTGTGCTCTTCAGGGGTTACATACGCCTCGATTTCATAGTTCGCAAGGCGAGGAGCCAAAGGCGCCTTAAACCACACGGGATTTGAGGCCTGGCCCCATAGCGTTAAGGGGAGGAGTCCGAGGAGTAGGCGACAAAATAACTGCTTCATAGCACTCTCCTCTTCAGATCTTCCACGGTCTTTAAAACAAAATGTTGATTTGATAAGAAATGAACAACATTTACTAAGAGGCATCGTAAAATTCCAGCATTAAGAATAGTGACACCCACTTGAATGAGGATGACGGATCCCAATGCAGCGGAGGTTCCCGCTCCCCATCGCCATGCCATCCAAAGGGCTCCATAAGAAAGAGCGACTCGCAAGGCGGTTGACATAATGGCTAGGCTGAGCCATGAGCCTATGTTTTTCCAAATCATATAGAAACAAAAACGGAGATGATCTTTGTAGCTAGTCACGGGCTCTAGGAGTCGCTGGACTCGACAGATCGACCATTGCATCATCCAAAAACTAGTGAGCGCCATGGGCAGTAAGATAGTCCACACAAAAGCCGCCCACATCATGGGTAAGGACCCAATCCAACGGAGGCTATCGGTAAGCCAACTTAAGAGCCAACCGAGCAAGATCGTCGGAAGAAAGCCTATGATGAGCGCATCGCCTAAGCCTTTTATCCAAGGAGAAAAGCGGGCGGATTGTCCAAGCATATGAGCTTGTAGACGCCAACCGCTTCTTAGGATGAGAAATAAAATTCCTGACGATAAAAGAATGAAGACTGATCCTACCCATGATTCAACATTGGTAATCGTCGGACTTCCTTTAATAAAATAAACTAAATCATTACCGCTGAGACGCGTACCCCAATCCTGAGCCAGCATGCTAGATCCATTAGAATAAGTCATCAAGTCGAGCCATCGACTTTTCAGGCTCCACGCTCCTGCTAGTGTCAATGCGACCCAGCTCAAAATAAATTCTGCATCTTCGCGACTGCAGATCGGTATCAAAGATTTTTTAATAAAAGCCCAGGGTCCTTGCGGACTATACTCGTTACTGGTCTGAAAGGTTTCCATGGACTCATGCTCCTAGATCGAGTTGGCAGATCTTTAACTCTACATAACCTATCGTCTCTTTTATATGGCCTCCCTCCCCAAGAGATCATTTATCAGGGGGATCGGTATTTTGAATAGTGTACACTATTCAAATAGAGGTTTTATGACGACTAAATCAAGGCAGGGAGGTGCTCGGATTGGAGCGGGACGAAAACCCGGCCAAGGCCCCTACGGCGAGCGAACGCAAGCCCTTCGAGTTCCCGAAAGCCAACTCAGCCTTCTTAAAAAATACTTATCTCAGTATCGTCAATCTCCAGAAACTCCTCGACTCAAAAGGGGCGAAGTCATCGCGCTCGAGCTGCATGAAGTTCGGCGTGATACCCATCCACGCTTCATTCCCCTCATTCCCTCCAGTGTTCCAGCGGGGTTCCCTTCTCCGGCCGATGATTATTTTCATGGATCGATTGATTTAAATGAACATCTAATTCATCGACGTGAATCGACGTTTATCTTAAGAGTCTCTGGTTGGTCGATGTTGCGAGCAGGTATTCACGACGGCGATGAACTTATCGTCGATCGATCACTCGAGCCCCAAAACGGTCATGTTGTGATTGCCGTGGTAGACAATGAGTTGACCTGTAAGCGTCTTCTAAAATCAGGATCGGTGATTCGTCTCATTTCTGAAAACCCAGACTATCCCGAGATCATCGTAGATAAAGCCCAAGAAATTACGATTTGGGGTGTGGTCACACGTGTCCTGCATAAGGTATGAACGGTCGCCCTCTCGTCGCTTTGATCGATGTCAATAACATGTATGTTTCTTGCGAGCGGGTCTTTCGGCCTGATCTGGCTCGAACCCCGATAGTCGTGCTGAGCAACAACGATGGCTGCGTGATCTCGCGCAGTGCAGAAGTGAAAGCCCTGGGGGTTCCCATGGGCGTCCCTTGGTTTAAGGTTCGAGATCTTGCTAAAACTCACCGTATTCTAGCGCTCAGTTCCAATTACGATCTTTACGGTGATATGAGTGATCGATTCATTTCCACGTTACGTCATTTTAGTCCCACTCAAGAGGTCTACTCTATTGATGAATGTTTTTTAGGTGTGGGCGATATGCCTGAGTCTTCCATCATGGATTTAGGCCGCGACATCCGTCAGACGATTCAGCAATGGATTGGTCTTCCCGTGTGTGTAGGCCTTGGGCCCACCAAAACGCTTGCAAAACTTGCGAATCATGCCGCCAAAAAACAGGAACATCGACAAGGGGTCTGCTTTCTAAAGTCCCCTGAGGACGTCACTTCAATTGCGCAAAGCTTTCCCGTTCGGGATGTTTGGGGTGTAGGCGCTCGTTATAGCAAGCATCTGACGAGTTTAGGTCTTCGAACCATCGAGGATCTCCGACAGTGGTCGCCCGACTTAGCGCGTCAGCACTTTGGGGTCAACCTCGCTCGTACGATTTGGGAATTGAGAGGCGAAGCCTGTTTTAAATTCCAAGAGATTCCTGAAGATAAGAAGTGTATTACATCCTCCCGGTCTTTTGGTAATGCCTTAACTAGCTTGGAACATTTAATGGAAGCGATAAGTCTTCATGTCACCCGAGGATCCGAAAAGTTACGCGCGCAAGGATCGGTGGCTCGAGCGATTCGGGTTTTTATTATGACGAATCGACATCGAACCCAAGACCTGCAATATTATCCAGGCGTGATCATTAGCCTAGAGTCACCTTCCGACGATACGCGTAGTCTGATGCAAGCAGCCGCTGAAGGCTTGCGTCGAATCTATCGGCCGGGGTTTCGCTATGTCAAAGCAGGCATTAATTTAATTGACTTAACTCGGAAAGATCTTCAACCGACGCCCTTATGGGGGATGCCTCGAACGGGAGAGAACTTAATCTCGGTCATGGATGCTTTGAATGATCGCTTTGGATCGAGAACAGTTGGACTTGGAATCATGGGGCTCTCACAAGAACGAAATTGGTCTATGAAACGAGAAAATAAAACGCCAAGTTATACGACGGAATGGGACGAACTCAGGTGTGTCTTTGCGACGCGACATAAAAAGCGAATCCCTAGACTTTGGAATCACAATTAAAGAGTCTCTACTTCATGTGGATTCAGGATCCTATCATATTCTTCTTGTTGAGTGACTTAGTAACAAGAATAAAGAGTACCGTTGCGGACACCTGAGAGACAATAAAACCTATAATGCTACCGGGGTGAATGCCCACAAAGGTATTCGTCATTGACCGTGCAACCGTGACTGCAGGATTACACAAGAAAGTAGACGAAGTAAACCAGTAGCCTGCAGTGACTATCAGGGCTACCGCTAGGGGAACTTCTTGCTGAGCGGATTTTGAGCGGTGATGAATAACGAATAATAGAATGAGGCTACCTAAGAATTCACTCATCAATATACCAAAGCCCTCCCGCACCTGACTTGATGACTGTATGAGGGGAAGACCAAACATACTATGCGTGATCCATACACCTACAATGGCTCCCAAGAACTGAGCCATGAAACAAAGAAACAAAGTTGGAGTATCAATTAACTTTTTCGACCAAGCCACCATGCTGACGAGCGGATTAAAATGAGCAAAAGAGAAAGGCATGACCGTAGAAATAAGGACATAGAGACCCGCACCGGTCACAATGCTGTTTCCCAAGAGGGTTAGAGCTGGGTTGTCAGGACCCAGAGAGGTCCCCATATGCCCTGACCCGGTCACCACACTAAGTAAAAATGCAGTTCCAAAAAACTCATACATAAAATGTTTTTTCATTTAGAATCCATGAATGTCAGTAAGTTTTTTTTGTAATACACCCCTGTCCATTACATCCAGGGGTAAGGCACAGAGATCTTCAATAGACTTTCTTAGACGATTCGTTAAATCAAGGAATGCTTTTCGTTTGAAAACATCGTCTCCTTCTAGTCGCGATGGATCGACGAATCCCCAATGAGCTCGGATCGGTTGACCTAGCCAGACAGGACAAGATTCATTTGCGGCTTGATCACAAACCGTGATAACAAAATTCATTTGAGGAGCATTAGGTCGAGTAAACTCAGACCAGTGTTTTGATCGAAGTTTATCTGAAGGATACCCCATCTCAATGGCTAACTCGGCCGCGATAGGATTTACAGTGTTGCTAGGATGTGAGCCTGCTGAATAGCCAACTAGCCGACCTCGTGAGTAGACAGTGGCCGTAGCTTCAGCCAAGATGGAGCGGGCAGAGTTATGGGTGCATAAAAATAAAATGTTGTAGTTTTTCATAGTCACTCGAACATTTTGGACATACAAATCTTTTTTTAGAATATCTCACATCATCAGTCCCTAGTCTCAAGTTATAGAGTCTTTACGGGATGGACTATGGAGTGGACATACTCTAGTTGGGATCTAACCAAAGATTGGTAGCGGGGATAGGATTTGAACCTATGACCTTCGGGTTATGAGCCCGACGAGCTACCTGGCTGCTCCACCCCGCGATTGAGTCCCTTAGTCTATCGCAAAATAAACGACCGACAAAGCCTAGATGTCTAAGTCGGCAAAGGGGACGGACTCCAAGGTATCCGTTAGAACATTATAAAGATAACCTTCGATTTGGGCCTTTGGATGGAGGATCTGAAGACGAGCCATATAACGCCCCACTTGCTTTCGATAATCGTCGAGTTTGAAATCAGGAATACTACGTTTGTAATCGACCACGATTACTCGGTTGGGATTCGCACGATCGGGTTCCCACATCACTAAATCCGCAAATCCGGTTTCCAGGGAGACTGCGGTTCCTTCTAGAGGATATTCGGTACGTCGAGGAAGTGACAACCATCCTTTTTCATCAAGTTTTTTCAAACATCGCTCAGCTTGAGGAATGACGTCTTCATAAAAAGGGATGGATTGATACGGTTGGAGCCAGGCAGCCCGGGCACCGGGGGCGATGAGTAAAAGTTCACGGACGAGTTCATGGAGGGCAAGGCCTTGTCTTCGTGCGCGGTCTTCCTCTGGGGTGGACTCATGAAAAACCTTCTCAGCGTAATTGATAGAACAGGGATGGTCGGGGGGGGATTCATGGATGGGTACAAATCCCGAGGGAACTCGATCTACGGCGAGAGGTATGTGATCGTCAAAAATTTTAACGTCTGAAACGCCTTCTCTGATTTCAGTTCCTAAGACTGCCCAATCATTCGACCGCGCTTTCTTCTTCTTACGCTCTTCATTCAGATGCCAAGGCATCTCCCAGCGATTCTCGGGTACTCCGTCCCATTCCTCTTTACTTTTTACACGAGCTTTTTGGATCAACATCAGTCGTGATTTAGCTCGAGTGATCGCGACGTAGAAGAGATTTGTAGAATCTTCGAGCTCTTTGGTGCGCGTTTGAGACTTCACGCTTCTTAATTGGCTCCCATTAAGTTTCCCCAGAGACCAACCCGTCTTGAACACTTGATCCTCATTCAAGGAATAGAGACTTCCCTTCGGAACCCGATTGGGCGGGGTTCCAAATAGAGGCAGAATGACACTGTCGAACTCGAGGCCTTTCGATTGGTGAATCGTCGAGACGATGAGGTCGACCGAAGCGACATCTAAAAGCGCATCCCCTTTATCAGAAGCCTGATAATTTTCTTGAATCTGGAAGTAAGCTACGGCCGGAGAGTCACTTAGTTGTCGTGTAGCGGTCATCCATTCTTCAAGATTCCGTCGCGCCCTTTCGGCCTCTAGGCGACCGAAAACTTGTAACGCATTGATCAACTCCAAGACTCCAGATAGCCGTATGAATGCTTCGGAAAGAATCCTCGCTGTCGTCTGTCCTTCTAGGGAAGCTAACCATTTGAGGGCGTCTGAATAAGTTGAGGGCTGTTCGATTAGATAATGCAAGCGTTCTAACCCCTGCGTATAGCCGCTGTCTTTACATAGACGTGCGGCGTTGAGTAAATCTTGATCGGTCATCCCTATCCATGGCGAACGCAAGAGAACAAAGAGATGTCGGGGCTCTCGGGGTTCTGCAAAAAATCCTAGCAATGCATTCATAAGTCGGACGCCGGGGCTCTCGAGGCGCCCTTCATTGGTTCGAAGCATGGCCGCAATGCCGTGTTCACGAAGATGGCGCATCAATTTGTGCACATTCGTTCGGCGAGCGATCAGAAGAGCTCGGGTAGGCTTCGTTTTATCCGTCACTGGTCCATAGCCCGCTTCTTGCCATCCCTCTTCTTTAGCCAACGCGGTGATCCATGGGAAAGCAGGGGTGAGATCAAAGCCCTGATTTTTCTCAGGCTTCACTAGCGTCATCCCCAGGGTGACACCTTGATGGTGATCCGGGTGTTCCGCCCGTTGATCGTCATCATAAATTTCATAGTTTGGGAGAATTTTTGGAAACAAATTACGGACAACAAAATTAGCGAGCGCCACGATCGGTGCTTGCGATCGATAGTTGGTTAACAGCGAATAGGCTTGCCCTTCGGGGGCCGCCTGTAGAATCTTATTCCTCAACAGCGTGGAGTCGCCCCCACGAAAGCTATAGATCGCTTGCTTGGTATCTCCTACTACGATCAGTCGATCCGGCCGGAGGTAAGTCAAGAAGGTATCTTGAACAGGATTAGCGTCCTGATATTCGTCGATTAACAGCAATTTAGGAGGGGTAGAAAGGGGATTGTTGGATAGGTACCGGCAAGCTTGTCGAACGATATCTCCGTAGGTCATCCAATGGTATTGGGACTTCTTCTTGCCAAAGGTGATGAGGGCTTTTTCAAGACCTTGCGCCACATGCTGCTCTAAAAGATTTGTGAAATCACGAAGGGCTTGAATAAAGGCATCAAGATCGGGACGATCCTCTGCAAAATAGGATTTAATTAATTCTTCATCATTAAAGAACAAGCGATTCCATCGAGCAATCTGTTTAATGGCAGCACGTCCATCGGTTGCGAGAGGAACGGGGTGTAATTGAGGCAAAATATTTTTAAAATGTTGATGAGGGGTACCCGCCCTGGTTAATTTTCCGAGCCGCTGAGGTTCAACTACGAGTGCATTGAAATCTTGGACCAACCGCTGTGCCGTGGTCTCTAGCGAGTCAAGAGTGGGCCATGTTTCTCTCCAGTTTCCTTGTCCATCCATAAAACTGTCGTAAATTTGAGCGAGACGAGACCAATCGTGACCTACCGCGGAGAGCATCTCTGCGCCCAACCCTTGGGGTAGAGATTTCCAGGTCGAGCGACAGGCTGACTTGAGGAGCCGTGTTAGTTTTGGATGCGTGATTTCAATAATTCCTTTTTCCGGAAGACCAATGATCCCGAGTGCCGCTCCATGAATGGTGGTAACGGGCAAGAGTTGAGCTTCACGTCGAATCGAAACCCAATAATTACGAGCCGCACGAGAGGATTGGGTCCAATCGGGTCTTATCCCCTCAGAGGATTTCCATTGACGAGCGGCGTACGCAAACTCAGTGTCGATCTCGTAGGCCTGGCAGGCATTATCCCACCCTACCCAATCCTCGACCTGCAGAGGCTCGAGCAAAGATGCCCATGTCTTTTCAGATAAGGTCGAAATTTTTTCGAGTGGTCGAATAATGCGATCTTTAAGATCGTTGGCGGAATCATTGGTGTAACTCATGGCCATCAATTGATGCGGACGGACTGAACCTTGACCTAAAAATCCCAGCATGAAGGTGACTAAGGAGAAGGTTTTTCCGCTCCCCGCGCTAGCCGAGAGTACTAATAAAGACTCCGGGAGAGTTCCTACCTGGACCGCCTCTTTGAGTTTGAGTTCAGGAAGCTTCATGGGTTTCTCCTGAGTCATCACTTTCATCGTCCTCGTTGTGTGCGTCAAAGAGATCGACGGGGCGTCCACACAGAGCAGAAAAATCACAATATCGACAAGCCTCGCTGGGGGTGACTCGATAATGCCCTGACTGAGCTTCGGTCACGAGGTGAGCAATCACTTGTTTGAGACGTGCTTGGTGTTCGAGGCCTTCCTCGTCGTTTCCAAAGAAAGAAGAAACAATCTGCTCGTTAAAATCTTTGAGAGGAACCAGCGCTGCGCTGGTTTTTATGGATGTCTGCTGCTGAATGATGAGTTGATATACAAAACCCTGCATAAAGGTTCCCCAGGGACCCTCGGAGTCTAATTTTAGTTTCGATCGTAGACTGTTTATCGCTGAGGATTTAAAATCTAAAACACGATAAAAAGAATGATTGGGATCAGAGCAGACCATTTTCTCTAAACGATCGATTTGTCCTCCAAGCCAAAAGGTTTTTCCATCCATCTCGATAGGAATGGCTGAAGATTTCATTTCGGATTGTACTTCTTGTCGGAGCCAAGTGGCATTCGTTGGCAGGCCTAATTGAGTTACCTCGTCTTTGGTGGGAACATCCAGTCCTCCTCCAAGATCCCAGACGACAAAACGAGCTAATTCATAAAGTCGCTCTCGAATAAAGAAATCCATATTAGATTTTTGAATACGATTTAACCCCTCCTCATCCATCCAGGCAGAGCCTCGCTTTGTCCAGAGTGCTTCGAAGTGCTGGCGCATCGAAAGTTCTGACGAAGGATCAAGACCCTGCCCTTGGAGAGCGGTCACTTGAGCGGCGGTCCAATTCTCAGCGGTGGGATGGTCTTGATGAAGATTACTGAGAAGCCGATGCAGGTAGGTCCCTCCTATGAGCGTAAGATTATTTTTTTCTTTGGGCGATTTGAGTTCGAGCATCTCTTCACTGAAAGAACGAAAAGCACAGCCGGCCAATTTTTGAAGTTGGGTAGGTGAGATTGGATCATTCGGGCTTAGGCCCTTAATCCAAGGGGATTCGGCAATACGATCTGCAGGCGTACTCTCGCTAGAGAAAAATTGTGTTTGGCGTTGTTCAGTCAACGGGTGTTGAGTATGGCCTGCCCATCGATGGGCTAAATGGGAATGCGATCCAGCCTGCCAATCCCCAGCGCCTTCCAGACTTCTCCAGAAAACACTTGAGGATTGTTGTTGCTCGGCAGAATTAAAGGTTGAGTAGAGCGCCACCAGATGACGCCGGGTTAGGGCCAGTACTTTATTAAACCCAAACGCATCTCGTTGATACGCTCGAGGCATGGTTTCTTGTTCTTCCGTACGGGGTAACCAAAAGGTTTGGACCAAATGTAGAGGATTTTGAGTATCGCGATACTGTTGTCGTAAGGCTTGATTGATTAAAAATTTTCGGTCCCAATCAAGAAAGGGATTCGCTGCTGCATTCGTGGGCCATACCCCATCTTCGAGGTCTAAGATTAACGTCACCTCGCTACCCTGCCAATGACGAAGGAGGGCCGATGGGGTGATAAGTTGAACTCCTTTCTTGCCTTGCACAATGGAATCCGAAAGGGCTGTCTCTAAAAAAAGCTTGAGGGCACTCAGCATGTAGTCAAAGCTGACGGGCTCTTGTAAATCCCGCCAGGCTTCATCCAGTAACCCTTGCGTAGTGAAATAACGGCCTCGATGGTGGATGAGATCGAGCCCTAAGATCAATTCACGAATACGACAGGACCAAGCCCAACTATCCTCTGGTTGATCCGTTCCTAAGGGCATAGGGGGGCTGTTTTTCAATTCGATTAGTCTGAGCCACAGAATCTTCAGCTCTGCGTCATGGGTTAAAAGGATCTTTTCGAGAAACGACTCGTTGAGGTCGGCCATCTCATCATGATCTTGGAGTTTACGAATGAGATTCTGCAGATGAACTTGCCGATCTACTTCCGTCGTTTCATTAGGCTTCAAGGTGGAACTCAATCCATGGGCGACATGAATGGGATCATTTTCAGCCAGTCCTTCGAGTATGGTTAAGAGGGCAGACCATTCAGGAGCATAAATTAATGGGCGTCCCTTGACTGATCGAAGGGTAATTCCTTCGTGGTTGAGCATGGATTCTAAAAGGGGAGCGATCTCGGTAGGATTTGCATGCACGACAGTGATCGCCGAGGAAGGGATTCGATCTTGAGCGGGTTCATGTAGATGAACCCAATACACAATTTCATCGACCGCAGCGCGAAGCGTTGCGAAGGGGCTCGCAACTTTCCCCCTCTGCAAATGACGCTGGCCTTCTGCATCCAGTTCTAGCGGACCTTCAAAAAGATTGGAGAGACTTTGGCCCCAGGGATTTTTTCCCCATAGGGCAGGTGTTTCAATCTCGACATGATTGGCATCCGCTAAATAGCCCTCGATGGGATCCAAAATATCCTTGATGAGATAGGGCTGTTGACGTGCTTCTTTATCTTTTCCAAGAGCTAACTCAAATCGAAACTTAAATTGAGTCAATCGGCTCACCGCTTGGAGATAGATCGGTTTCATCTGGTCGAGCCCTAAAACAATAGGTCCATCTTCCTCAATATCTCGGTCCGACCATACGGTACTCTGGTCGATCGGTTTTTGGAAACGAGTCCACAGTTCGTCGGGGATCTCCACGTAAGACGATTGATGGACTTCCTGAAGATAACCTTCTAGATGACGAATCAAGGCAGCTAAGGAATGAGGATCACGAACCTCGCCTATAACTAAATTGAGTGATTTCAAGAAGGGGGGAAAAAGCCCCTGTTCCATGAGTTCTCGACATGCGCGGGCACGGGCTTGCAGGTGAGCACTGGAGAGAATCGGTCGACCATCTATTTTTGACCAATGGTGTTCAACTTTGAGGTGAAGCATCATGGCCACCGAGCCCGGAATGGCACCTCGATGGGTGGGGACGACCACCCCTTCAAATAATTGAAAACTCATAGGACTACTAGTCTAGATCAGGAAGATAAAAAAAAGCGGGCATGGCCCGCTTTTTTTATGGATAGCAGAACGCCCTATTTCTTGGGGGCGTTTTTGGGGGTACCGTCGGCATTTAGGTATTTTTCCGGTGAGCCGGTTAACTTTCTCTCACAGGAACCACAACAGATGCGGTACTCGGTGTCCTTGACTTTGACAATTTGACTCTTGTCGTTGACAGGTGAGCCCATGACGGGGCAGATCGTGTTAGTTGCGGGTGTGCTGAGCAGCACAAGGGCGGCAAGAATTTGAAACATGTAAACTCCTTTGGGGGCTACGTGAGTTTGAGCCCAATCATCATTTTACTAGAAGATGATCAGGATATGAAAGAGGGTTATCTCGACAATCCGAAAGCCCTATTTACCCTAGAACTTACAGGGAGCGCATTCGCTACTCTTCTTTTTCTTAGGTGGCTTAATGGCGGGTTTTATCGCACCGACCTCATCGATGTATTGATCGGGATTCGCGTTGAATTTCTTTACACAACTAGCACAGCACACGCGATATTGACGCCCTCTCGCTTCTACAACTCGCCGAGTTTTCTCGGTTACTTTTACCCAAGGCTCCACCGGGCACACCGAATTAGAGGGTTCGATGCCGGTGATCATGAGAAAGACGATCAAAGAAAAAAACATATTAGGCTGAGCTCCATGGAGTGTTAGACTTCATTATAAATGATACTGAGTCTCAATTTCAATATTTTTTTCTCCCTATCCCAGCGATCTCAAGCCAACCCCCCGAATATCAATATCGAAGAAAGGCCCATAAACATTGGTCTTGCTAGTATATTGTTCCAAAAGTTGCCATGATGAAGGTTTACCGTCACTAAGCCTATTAGAAGGACCACATGATTGAACGTGAATATGTCATCATCGGCGGGGGTATCGCCGGTCTCTCTACAGCTATTGCTCTCGCCAAAGAAGGCAAGCGCAGTATTGCCCTTATTGATCGTGAACTCAGTTCGTCTTATCATTCTTCGGGAAAAAATGCAGGGATTGTTCGGACCCTCACTGGTGATTTAGATTTGACTGCAATCACCAAAGAAGGTCGAAACATGCTTGTTCAAGCAGGACTGATGAAACATACTGGGGGTCATTTACTCGCGGACAAACGTGAACTACTCTCCCCTTATCTCAAGGAAGCTCGCAAATTAGGAATCTCTGCAGTGATGGGCAAAGGCTCAGGGATCATGGGTTTGAGATCGGAAGAGCACCTCAAGATTGAAGATGACGGTACATTAGATATTCCTGCTGTTCTCAAATATTGTTCTGAGAGTTTAGAACGCTCCGGTATTGATTTATTTTTTAATTCGCCCGTATCTGCCATTACACCCACCGAAAAAGGCATGATCGTGACGATTCCGAGTAACGAGATTCGCGCCAAAACACTTATCAATGCTGCGGGGGCTTGGGCCTCGCAAATCAGCCTCATGGCAGGGGGAATGCCTTTACCCCTGACGACCCATCAACGCCATCTTTCATGGTCTGCAGCCCCCTACCCGTCCAAGGGCCCATGGGCATGGTGGATGGATCGATCACTCTATCTTAGAGCCCTGGATGGGGGCGTCCTTTTTTCTCCTTGTGATAATGCTCTGGCCGAACCCCCGCCTTCCCATGTCTACCCAGTCAATGCACCCGTGATCGAAGAACTCGCAAACACCATTAAAAGCGTTGCCCCCGTCTTCAAAGATACGCCCCTAGGAAAAACATGGAGCGCTCTTCGAACGTTTGCTCCCGATAAAAAGTTCATTGTTGGTTGGGACAAGATTAACCCTCGACTTTTTTGGGTAGCGGGGCTTGGAGGTCATGGCATGACTGCAGGCTTTGCTCTTGGCGAACTTGCCAAAAACCTTCTCCTGAATCCTCAAAAGCATCCTCTCAATCCTGATCGGATCAAGCTCTAAAAAAAATCCCCCTGGGCAGGGGGATTTTTTGGTTGGGTTCTACTTTTTTACAGGGGCGGGACTCGGCAAAGTCTTAGGGACCTCGATGGGGCTTTTACCTTGCAATTCGTTCGCCAAGTTACTTGCGCCGTAAATCTTGTTCAGAGACTCAATGATGACTCGTGTATCAACTGAGACTGCACGATTCGCCGTACCCTCGTATACATATTTGCCAGGGAGCGATTCAATGTTGCCATCGAAGATCAGTCCCACTAATTCTCCTTTGGTATTGGTGACCGGAGAACCGGAATTACCGCCGATAATATCCACGCTATGTACAAAATTAAAGGGCGTCGTCATATCAAGTTTAGAAGCAGCGTCTTTCCAGGTAGGCGGGAGTGCCCAGGCACCGTTCTCTGCTTTATCTCCCCATCCCCAGGCGCGATCATAGAGGCCGGCAATCGTGGTGAAGGGTTGTATTTTGGTTCCATTGGCGGGATAGCCTTCGACAATACCATAGGTAAGACGGAGGGTGAAAGTCGCATCAGGGTAGAGTTCTTTTCCGTACACCGCAAAACGCGCTTTAGCAATTTGCGTATTTTGTTCATTGATCACTGCACGAAGATCATCGGCTTTTTTCGAAATCACTCGGCTCATAGGCTCGAGGATTAATGCCATTTTGACCAATGGATCTTGGGAGGCTTGTAGGGCCTGCAAGCCTCCTTCCAGTAAGGCCTTGCGAACTTCGGGTTGTTGTAGCGTTGTGCTAGCTAAAGCTTCTTTCGCCACTTGAGCGGCCGATTTACCTCCGAGCATCTTTTTTACAAACGGATGATTCGCTCCCAATTCCTCTTGGGCTTCTTCGAGGCCTCGTGTGAAATTGACTAATTCTAAATCCGCATCATAGTTAGCGGTAGGCATCGCCAAGCGGGCCATCGTGGCTTTTAGATTTGCATCCTTGAACATGGTCGCTCGTTGATTATCGGGCTTAGCGACTTCGATGGCCATACGGGCCATCGTGCTGGCGGCACTCAGCAGACTGCTGCCCCGCGTATTCACGTAGGTCAAATCTTTCGCCATCGCAGTAAGACCTTTTTGCGCTTGGGAGATCTTGGTCCACGAATTTTTAGCATAGGCTAATTGAGGATCTTTCGCGACGGCGGCTTTCAGGGCCGCTTCTTGGGCTTCTAATTTTTGAACGGTGGCAGCATTACGGAGTGTTTCCGCATAACGAATGGTTCTTTTTTGATCGTTTTCAATGCTGAAGACCGTGGTGGATATTTTACGGGATGCTTCAGGAGACGTCTGGCCATAAGCCCGGAGCGCTTTGAGGCGACCGGCATAACTCTTGAGAGTCATCGGAAGGGTGACATTGGCATCGGCTTTCATTTGATCCACAGTCAATAATCGTGAAGTAGATCCCGGATGACCCATGACAAAGGTCAGATCTCCATCTTTAAGACCCGTACTGCTCCACTGAAGAAAATGCTCAGGGCGATACGGTTTACCATTTTCGTAGACACGAAAGATGGCGAAGTCCGTATTGTGACGAGGATAGGTGAAGTTATCAGGATCTCCCCCGAAAAACGCGATCTGTTCCTCGGGTGCAAAGACTAAACGGACATCCTTATGAACTTTGTAACCATAAATCCAGAACTCTCCTCCTTGATAAAGCCGAACAACCTGACAATCAAGGCCGGTCTTTTCGCTCATGGTCTTGGAAAGATTAGCCAGGGCTTCATCGCGCATCTTTGCCGCGCTTTTATCGTCTTGGCCAACCGTGACCCGATTGACCTCTCCGGTCACATTGGTCATCGTCATCAGGGTACGAAGCTCAAGGCCTTTCACTTGAATTTCTTGTGCTTGGGTTTGGGCATAAAAACCATTTTTAATATAGTCATTTTGAGGGCCAGAGACTTGCTGAATCGAGCCTCGTCCCACGTGATGGTTGGTCAAAACGAGACCATCTTTACTTACAAAACTTCCAGAGCCGCCGGGAAAGCGAACGCAGGACAAGCGGGCATGATCTAACCAAGCCTGATCGGGAGCAAACCCATATTTAGCTTTCATTTTGGCGGCAGGAATATTGTCAAAAGTCCACATGCCTTCTTCGGCATTCATACCAGAGACAAGCATTAAAGCAATTAAAGATAAGCGAAGGGTGCGGTTCATAAAGGACTCCTTGGATAGACTTTAAGATTCTCACTGATCAGGAAAAAAAGTAGGGCGATCCCTTTCAACGGCCCCAATCAAGGGGGTGAATGGATGGCGGTGCACCTAAAAAAGGGCATCTTTTTAGAGCCATTTAGAATTGATATTTAATCCTCAGGGTCAGCATACGAGGAGGGATCACGTGAGTGCCCCCAAAAACCGATAAGAAGTTGTAGAGTCCCTTTTTATCGAAGATATTAAGGGCGTCGATACTGATATCTAGGTTCTTTTTTTCAAATTCGGCCAGACGAAATCCAATACTCATATTCCAAATCGTTCGCGGTTTGATTCGATAGAGTGAGCCGAATGTGGAGTCATAGTCCTCTTCAATATAGGCGGCTCCAAAAGCATAGTCTGAACCTTGACCCTCCATCGGATCTCCGGCGACGAGACCTGAGTCATATCGACCCATTAATTGGATGTACGTACTCTCTTTTTGGTAGCGCAGACCAAAAACAGCGCTTAGTTTTTGATCGTGATCAATCAGAAACGCGGTGCCGGGAGCGTTTTCGGGTTCCTCGAGCATGAGACCCCCCGTCACGGGAGCCACAAAAATAGCTCGTGTTTTACCCAGGCTCAAAAAACTAGACCAGGTCTTGTAGCGCGCATCGAACCGAGCATTCCATCCCCGAAACTTACCCTTATCGA